>Ga0302292_1000163_pt1 | contig 49112 bp, 44 predicted proteins | sample III_Fen_N2_1_FD_194553 | JGI IMG/M metagenome (GOLD analysis project Ga0302292, IMG submission 194553) | Peat permafrost microbial communities from Stordalen Mire near Abisko, Sweden - III_Fen_N2_1 | ecosystem: Environmental > Terrestrial > Soil > Wetlands > Permafrost | place: Sweden: Abisko...
AATTCGCTCAGGACATCTAAATCTAAAAAAGATATGTAATTTTGTCAGTGTGTTTACAAATTCTTCCCCTTAAGCACAGGTGCTTCTATTAGTGGAATAGGTGCATCAGTTTCACTGGAATATTTAATGCTATTAACTTAGAACAGGCTGAAAAAGCTATAGTCGCAATGGATTTAAAATGGGGAACTAAATATAAATATGCAATTAAATCATGGCAAGACAATTGGTTGAATCTTGTTCCTTATTTTGATTATCCTCTTGAAATCAGAAAGTTAATTTATACAACAAATACCATTGAAAATCTTAATAGAGGTATTAGAAAATACACTAAAACAAAAGTTCAATTTGTTGATGATAATTCTGTTAAAAAGGCTGTATATCTAGCTATTATGAATATCGAAAAAAGCTGGAGTAAGCCAATTAAAGGATGGGGACTTATTCTTCTCCAATTTTTAACTATATTTGAAAATAGATGTAAGCTAAATTAAACTCTTATTTTTTGTGTTTACACATAAGAATTTATACTCCCCAGGCTCTAGCAAATAATTCTTCGGTGTCCGATGCCGACCGTGTTGCTATTGTCCACAGTGCCTGAATGACAGAGAAAGCTCAAACACATCCACAACAGCGAATATTTACTGCTAAAAATGGCGATGTGTCGGGACTGACAGGGTGGCTCCAATGCCAACGAGTGGCAGTATACCCCCGATACGGTTGTCTTTGTCAATCTTATAGTACTTCCCACAACTGTAGCTGCAAAAACAACGGTAACATGTTTACAAAAAAAGACCGACTATGCCTTTTTCCACTATGCCATTTTTTCGGGCGAAGAAACCGATTGGGACGGTTATTCTCACCGTGTTATAAAAGTGTACATTCCAAATAAACAAGTATCCTGAAGACTCTCTGTTTTCAGGATTTCTTTTTATCCCCGTAATTCCTTAATATTTTTACTAATTTTAGTGATTGAAGATTACTATTGAATCTAACGTGGACTATTATTTCCCTTTTTTGAGAAAGACATCCTGTTTCTTTTTACCTTTGGGACAGAAATAAAAGATCAACATCATAGTCTGGTTCATTTCTCCAGACATAAAAATTTATTGCATCACAAAAGGATATTATTTAAATGTCAGTAATAATTCGAACATAAAAAATGAATACCCAACCACTCGTATCAGTTTTCATTCCTTGCTACAACCACGAAAAATATATACAAGATGCTATTGTATCAATTGTAAAACAAACTTACAAAAACATTGAATTGATTGTTATTGATGATGGATCGTCCGATAATAGTCCAAAAATCATTAATGCTTTAAGCAAAGAGTATCATTTTTATTTTGAAATTCAAAAAAATATGGGACTTATTCCAACTATGAATAAGTTATTTTCTCTATGTAAAGGTAAATATATAACAGGGTGTGCTTCTGATGATATGTTTATGCTTGATAAAATTGAGAAACAAGTAACATTTATGGAAGGAAATCCTGATATTGGAATGTGCTATGGCAATGTTTTGCTGATTAATGATAATAATGAAATTTTAACAGCCCCAAAGCAACATTTTTCTAAACAGGAGATTATAGATTTCGCTGATATTATTCTGTTCCGTTGTCATATTCCAACCCCCACGGTTATGTATAGAGCATCAATATTTAACCAACTTGGTTATTACGACAGTAATTTTTATCCAGAAGATATCTATATGTGGTTAAAAATGACATTTGCCGGGGTCAAAATTAAAAGGCTAAATGATTTATTTGGTTTTTATCGATTTCATGAAAGTAATATTCATTACAACGTTTTTAAGATGTATGAAGGTACAATGAAGGTTTTATTTCAATATAAAGACCACCCTTTATTCAAATCAAGCATCAAAAAACGACGGCTACATTATTTCCCTTTTTTGGCAATTTACAATAAGAAAGAGGCCTTGAAAATAATCATTTCAATTACTAATTTCAATATTAATTTTATCCTTGGATGTATCCTTTTAATAGTTCCCTCTATAATTTCAAAAAATATTATAAAATTTGTTACCAAGCATATATATAAAGAATACTCATACTTATCGCAATAAAAGGTAAATGGAACTTATATCTATCATTACTCCTGCATATAATGCTGAGAAATATATATCAGAAACAATTGACTCTGTTTTAAAGCAAACGTATGTCAATTGGGAACTGATAATTGTTGATGATTGTTCAACAGATTCCACTTCTGAAATAGTCCAAAACTATCAAAAGAAAGACGACAGAATAAAATATTATAGATTAGCAAATAATTCTGGTGCCGCAAGTATTCCCAGGAATGTCGGATTAGAAAAAGCAAAAGGTACCTATGTTACATTTTTAGATTCCGACGATATTTGGCTTCCAGAAAAGCTTGAAAAACAAATGCTGTATTTACAGCAAACAAATTCAGATTTAATATATACAAATACTGTTTATTTTTATCCAGATGGTTCTGAAATATTTTTAAAAACTTATTTAGTTCCCTCCTTTTTCTCACTATTAATGGTTGATCGAATCGCCTTATCATCTGTTTTAGTAAAAAGAACTGATGATTTATATTTTGAACCATCTTTAAAAGTCGCTCAAGATCATCTCCTTTGGTTACTATTATACAAAAAAGGATATAAGTTTTACTTAGTAAATGAATTTCTCACTAAATACAGATATAATTCAGATTCTATACTTCACTCCAATCCATTCAAATCTCTACTGGATGGATATAAAGTTATTCAATTAATATCAAAAAGGTATAATTATAGGAAACCAACAATTATATTTTTTATCGTTTCTCAAACGATTATGCGTGTTGGAAATGTATTATTAGGAATTATAACAAGAAAAATGATTCGAATTTTTAACAAGAATAATTGAGTAACTATAAAGCATAATGTTCTATGCTATCGTGATAAAATATTTACAAATTTTGATGTAACAATTTCCCAATCAAAATTTGAGACAACGTATTTCCTTGCATTTTCACGTATTTCATCCATCTTATTGAGGTTATTAAAAACCTCGAGAACCATATCAGCAATGGCTTGACTATTTTTAACGGGAACTAAAAATCCATTTTCATAATGCTTAATATGATGTTTAAAGACATCAATATCGGAAGCTATAACCAACGTTTTACATGCCATTGCTTCAACCCAAACTAAGCCAAGACCTTCATTTAGTGAAGGCATCACAACGATGTCGGCAGCCGAAAAATAATTTGGCATCTCATTATTAGAAATAGACCCTGTAAATACAATGTTATTTTTAATGTTCAATTCGCCAGATATTGCATTAAGTCTTTCTTTTAATATTCCATCACCAACAAATAAAAGTGTTGTATTAGGTTTCGATAGTAAAATTTCAGGTATCGCTCTTAAAAGATATTCCACACCTTTTACTTCGATTAAGTTCCCAACAAATAATATGAGATCTCCTTTAATTCTATATTTCTTCTTAATTCCATTTTCGTTTATGTAATTAAATCTTTTAGTATCAATTCCCATTGGAATAATTTCAATTTTTTTTTTATATCCTAATGCAATTGCCTTTTCTCGAAGATTTTGGCTAACGACTGTTAAAGAATCGGTATGTTGTAAGATAGACTTCAGTATCTGTTTCCCAATCCATCCAAAATTCATATTTAAATCACTGCCATGTGATGTACAAATTATTTTTATTTCTTTGTTGAATATCCTTTTGTAAAAAACTGCTACAATACCTTGAGGTATAAGCCAGTGAGCATGGATAATTGATATGTTATTCTCCCTTATATATTTTTTTAATGATAATAACTGAGAAATCAAAAAAAATGGTACGAATATATATGCCGGCTTCTTTTTCGATAGAGTAGCTGCAATTCCACTCATGCCGATTAAGTTTTTTGAACCTAAAAAAGAATACCGTTTTATGGAAATAGCATTAAATCTTGATTCTTTCTCAGAATCTATAATTCTTGGAGTAAGTACATGTATTTCATATTCTTCAGATAAACGTTCACAAAGATTATAAACGAATACTCCACCTCCAATATTTGAATTTTCATTAATTGGAAATGAGGATGTTAAAACTAATATTTTCTCCTTTTGTGGATTCACTTAGTAAAGTCTTTTTATTTGATTTATCTTTTTAATAGTTTTTTCAAAATCAACACCAATAGTATCACAATACCATTTTATAGCATTCCACCGTGGATTATTTTCCATTTCAGAAAGCCTTAAAGCCTCTTCTCGGCTAAGAACACCTTCTCGTATTTGGTTACTTCTAAAAGTATCATTTTCGGTAAATCCAGCAATCATATAGTATATATAATTATAAAAAGCAACTGTGCCATCGCCTATTCGCCAAGTAGAATCATAACCAGGTTCAATTTCCCAATCATATTGATTGAGTAAAACATCATTGATCTCTGCTTCACTCCAGTAGATATAATCGAAAAGGTTAACATATTCATGCTTGCTCCCATAGTATGCAATATAAGCTCCCATAGTATCAATTAACGAAGAGTTGATATATGACGGGTTGAGTAAGTACTCTTTTGCATAAAAACCTAACATCCCAACTTTATTTTTAGTGGACATATGATAGCTCATGTAACCTTTTTGTTCCTGACGTGCTCCAGTAAATTCAATCTTAAATCCCGTTTTTTCAAAATAATTCTCACCCATTATCAATAAAGGTAAATTGTATTGTTTTTGTAATTGTGCCGCAAAATGAAAATATTGTTTATCTCCAGCCATGAGCAAAGGAATTGTACCAAGATGAGGATTCTTTAGCCAAGCCAGTACATTTTTACGAATATTGCTTCGTTTTCTTCTGATGTCTGCTGAAACCAAAATATGTTCAACACCTAATTCCCCACACATACGTGCTTGATTGCGTCGTGCTAAATCTGTAAGCATTCCCCAATCATAAGAATATGCTAATGGTGTAAGTCCCAAAACATCTTTTACTACATGAAGTGAATAGCTACTATCTCGTCCACCACTAAAAGCTACAATACAATCTGGGTTCCCATTATTTTTTTTAAAAGGAGCAACTTTTAATTTTAAGGCTTCAAGACCTAGGATTTTTTGCTTATGATATGTATTGCATTTATCACAAACACCTTTATCGTCAAATTTTATAAAAGGGAATGTCTCTGGTAAAAGACATTTTGTACAACGTTTTATTGTTGCAACTTTTTCTTTACATTGTGCGTGAGTTTCTAATATTTCTGAAGGGACTACCACATTTTCATGTCTTAAACTTGTATTAATATAGATTTTATTTTTAGTTGTAGCAGTAGTCAATTCATTAATACGAGTGGTCGATTCAAGTATCAATTCATTTGTAAAAGTAGACTTCTCGTCATTAAAATATATTAAACTTATTGAGCGTGTCGATATATCAAGCAATAATGCAGTATTGGGTGATAATTGTTTAATATTTGCATTAATAAATTCTGTTTTTTCTTTTGCTATTAAAGTTTCTAAAAAGGAATATTCCGATGCAAAAATAAATGTATCATCACTTTGCATATAGTAGATTGAACCATTATTCGTTGCTAATAATAAATTTTGTGAATAATTAAAAAGAAGAGCAATATTACTCATTCCTTTAATTTCTGTAAATATTTTCTTAATTGAATCAGATAGTGAATAACCATCACATTTAAAAACATTCAGTAAACTAGGGAAAATTTCACTGTCTAATTGTGTATCTGGCTTCAGGTGATATTTTTGCCATATTTTTTCGACATTTACCACAATACCATTATGAATTCCAACTATATCATGCTTTACAAATGGTTGATTGTTAAAATTATCATGTTCACATCCATTTGTAACTAATCGAGAATGACCTATTAATAGATTATTACAGATTCCCTTGGAAAATATATCGTTAAATGCAGATGACTTTACAATTTCACTCGCAGGCGATGGTGACTTGTAAACATCAATGATATTATTATGACGGTATGCAAAACCAGATGCTTCTTTACCTCTTGATTCTGAAAGGATAAAAAGTCGTTTAACATTTTTTTTTAACGTATTGTTTTCATATTTTCTGCTAACAACACCAAATATTCCACACATATTTTTTACTTATAAAGTCTTTCATTATCTTGGATATCCATCCACATTGCAAACAGTAAAAACTGAATGCCGCTAATAAATAAGAAAAAGAATGCAAGAACAGGAAGTGTTCCTATTTGTATTTTTAAAATAAAGGCATTCATAATTTTCATAAAATAAGGGATACTACAAAAAAGTAATACAAAACCTAAATTATATAAAAGGAATAAAGGATGGAAATCACGGAATAAATATTTTATCCATAAACGTTTAAAAAACGATTTGAAAAGTAGCCAGGAAATGCGAGGTATAACTTTCAAGACCTTCATTTTCGATTTCTCACCAATATCATAAATTGGTTTAATTTCAATTTCACGAAGTGAGCAAAATGCAATATTCAATTTTACGAGCATATCGTTAGGCATACCATAACTTTTATAGATGTCGTACAATCGTATTGATTGGAGTGCTTTTAATGAAATTGCGGTATAACCTGTTTGAGTGTCTGAGACATGCCAATAACCTGAAGCAACTTTTGTTAAAATGGATAAAATAGAATTTCCAAAGTAACGAACTTTGGGAATAACAAGCAATGCACTGCGATGAATTAGTCTATTCCCTTTTACATAATCAATATTTTCTTCAACAACAGGTCTGCATATTGACTCCAGTTCTGCCGGGTCCATTTGTCCATCTCCAGCCATGACAGCCGTACAATCAAGATTATAATCCTTACACCATTTATATCCTCGGGCAATAGCTGCTCCTACACCTGCATTTTGAAGTTGATTGATTAAAATTATTCTCTCCGATTCGGGATTTTGATTTGCAACTTCTGAGGGTGTAAATAATTGCAACTCTTCTCGCATTTGGATTTGCATTACTTTGTTTGCTCTTTCAAACCGACCTTCAATTACAATGTCTAAACTATTTCTTATTGCAATCCCTTGATTCCAGTTTGTACCCCAAAACGATTTTACAATGCCAGCCGTTTTATCTTTTGAACAGTCATTTACAACTACAATTTTATCTACAAAATCGGGCATTGATTCAATAACCTCTCGAATTTGTGTTTCTTCGTTATAAGCTGGAATTACAACGGCGATTGTTCTATTTTCTAGCATTTTTTAGACATATTAAAAGAAAGAAAGGTGCAAGATAATACAAAAATTCACCAGGGTATTCATATCGAGCTAATATCCTTTGTATCGTAACAATATGGATCATGTTGGTTCCTATATTCAACAGTCCTAAAAGTATTAAAATAAATAAAGAACTATCTTTAAATTTACTTTTAAAAAACAAAATTACTCCACTGATAAAACAGAAAAGGAATAGTATTGGCCAAACTAATGATGCAAAAAAATATTTGTGAATATGCATTTGATACCAATCATAAAATTTAAATAATATCGTTTTCCGATAATCTATAGCCCTAAGTTCAATAAATTCAGCATACGATTTATTATAAAATTCCTTAAAAGCAACCCTTTTTTCATATTCTGTATATGAATGATTCATATCTACAAAATAGCTTTTATCAGCTGGTCCATAATTTATATTTGAAGGCCAATTGAAATCATGATATTTTTGATATATATTTTTAAGCTTTGGATTTAAAGAATGATATCCTTTAAACATATAGTATTGTTTTATTGCTTTTCGAATTGATGGCTTTTCCGCATTATTGGATATTTTATCAAAATCTATTTTTGAACCAGAGTCCATAGGTATATTCATATTTAATACCTGCTTCATTCTACTTGGACTTGAAACGGAAAAAGTTTTTGAAACAGAAAAGGAATATAAAGCATAAATAAACATTAAAATAATATAGGGAAATCCAAAACACAAGATAATAGTCTTCCCTCTTTTTTGAAAGATACAATATAGAATTATAATTAGATAGATTACAATAGTGAAAATACCATTGGGTCTAAATAGTAAAGGGATAAACAATGATATACTCAAAAGAATCCAATGAATTCTTTTATTTGAATTTATTGCTAAAATTAAGACTGCGGAAATGCAAATTAAACTACTAACATATAAAGATTCTGTAATTAATGAAATATCGTAAAAAGCATTTTTTGGAGAGAGGACAAATATACAAAGAGGTATGACAACAAAAAGTGATTTGAGCGGATATCTTTTTTCTGTTGCAATAATCACAGACATACATGCGATAAAAGTAAATACATTCTGAACAATAATAATAGAATAAATTGAATTATGCAGAAGCGATAGTATTTTTAATATAATAGGATAACCAATTGGCAAATAATCGGTTGGAGGAAGTAATCCTTTTGCCAAAAACGAATCAATATAATTTGCATATTCAATGCTATCGTATGTAATTTCGACATAAGGAATAAACAGTATTATTAATCGTGAAAATAAAAACACAAGTGTAAATAGGAGTAAGGAATAAAAAAGTGGGCGTTCAGCCCATTCGGCTTTACACTTACTTATTATGCTACATATATTTTTGATCATGATTTTTTACGATTTACTTATTTTTGATTTTAAAGTACTGAAGCTTTTAACAATAATACTAAAAACCGGTATGTTTGACAAAAGTAAATATAATCTATATTTATTTTGATATGCAAATGGATATCTTAAAATATACAAAAAAATTAATGTATTACTTTTTGAATATTGCTTATTTTCTAGACACGTGTTAATCCTCATTGCTCTTAACCATTGCATTCTGATTCGAATGAATTTTTTTGATATCTTGCCTTTAATATATTCCTGTTTACAAATATCTTTAAGTACTTGGACTTGTTTTTTAAAATTATCCTTTTTCGATAAACTTGAACAATCTTCATGAATAAATATTTCTGTTGTATATTTATCTATATGAAACCAAGGATATAACGAAACAATCCTTGCCCATAGATGAATATCTTCATTGATCGTAAATTTTTCATTGAATCGTTGTTCTAGTACAATTGTTTTATGAACGGCAATTGTCAGAATGGGAGGCTGTTGACATCGTAAAACCCACTCGACAGGATATTCATCTCCTTGAGGGAAGGAGTTTAATTCCTGTTCTATACCATTATTATAACGGATTGAATTAGTGAAAATAAACGCCACGGGTTCATTATGTGTAACAATAAAATCATTCAAAGTCTTAAGATGATGCACTTTATATGAATCATCACTATCAAGGAAGCAAATATACTTTCCTTTCGAAAGTTCTATTCCTTTGTTTCTCGATGCACTTCTCTCTCTATTTTTTTCATTCTTGAAATACCGAATTTTTTCATCATTAAATGTATCAATAATTTCTTTGGTATTGTCTGTAGATGCATCATCAATTATTATTAATTCGAAATCGGTAAATGTCTGGTTTAAAACACTACTTATTGATCGTTGTAAAAACGATGCACGATTATATGTTGGTAGTATTATTGAAAAAAAAGGCATATCATTTACTTTTACGGAAACATCTTTTAAATGCACTATACAATTTTAGTAATCCTTTAAATAGATAAAGGTTTTCCAAAAGTACATATAATCTATGTTTATTTTGGAACGCAAAAGGATATCTCAATAAATATGAAATGATATACGGAACGAGATTATCCTTTTTTTCTGCATTCAGAACTATTATTTGTTGACTTCGGAGTTCTTGCAATCGTTTCTTTTTTAATGATTTCGAAATGTATTTTTGTGTAATAGGATTTTTGCACAGTTCCTTTAAAACGTTTATTTCATCCTGCCTTGGTATTTTTTGATTAAAACAAGTATTGCCTCCATGAATAGTAAAATCGACAGTTATTTGACGAATACATTTAATCTGATATGTTGTTGCTATCCGGACCCACAATTCCAAATCTTCATTTATTCTTAACAGTGGATTAAAGCAAAATTGCAATAGTATATCTTTATGAATGCAGACTGTTGATGGTGGGGGCAATTGCTTTTGAATCAACCATTCAATTACATTATCATTCTCGGTTAATTGTTCTAAAACAATCTTGGATTCATCTGAAATAAAATTTCTTTGAAAACCTGAATATAGAAATATTTTTGGTTGATTTTCTTTGATAATAAAATCAGAAAATCCACTCAAATGTTCTGGCCGATAGATATCATCGCTATCAAGAAAACAAATATATTTACCCCGTGAAAGTTCTATACCTTTATTTCTCGATACACTTCTTTCTCTATTTTTCCCATTTTTGAAATACCGAATTCTTTCGTCATTAAATGTTTCAATAACATCTTTGGTATTGTCTGTAGATGCATCATCAATTATTATTAATTCGAAATCGGTAAATGTCTGGCTTAAAACACTACTTATTGATCGTTGTAAAAACGATGCACGATTATATGTTGGTAGTACTATTGAAAAGAAGGGCATATTTACTTCAACTCTTTTATTCTCAATTTAAACCTAAGAATGGTATCATACAATGTACTATATCCTTCTTTTATTTTCCGTAATTCGAATAAACGACCTCTATATCCTTGATATAAAAGGAATGTTTTGTCTCCTTCCATTTTAGAAAATATATTTATAAATGTGATTTTCCAAAATCGTTTCATTTGAATCCCTGTGTGTATATATTTATCGAACCAAAATGGGAATTTAAGCTTTGTTGCAGGATTTACATTATTGGTCTGACAATAAATGTAGGCATGTGTGTATATATTTGAACGTCCGATACCAAAGGTAAACTTGGTTAGATACCTCCAGGTTACTCTTGCGGAAGGTAAATAATGTCTAAATATCATTTCATTATTTACCCATAATTTATAACCCATCATTCTTACCATTTCAAACAATTCAGTATCTTCTCCACTTATCGGATTCTTATCTCGTAATGTCGTTAGCAAAAATTTGAAATCAATTTTCATTAGATCGTCCCAAATCGACTTCCGGATTATCGCTCCTGCACTATAAATGGAATTATATGGATTTAAAATTTCACCCGATTCAGGTAATTGTTTTCCCACCGCAAAAAAGTGTTTATAGGTTTCAAACCAGAACGGCGGTTTTGATTCAAAATCAGGGATTCCTTGTCCGCCTAAAACACCAATATCGGAATGATTTTCCATTATTTCAAAAGCCTTTGCCAAATAATCGGGGAATAACCGATTATCATCATCACAAATCAATAAATAATCATATTGAGCTTTCATAAAACCCAAAACCAAGGCATTTGATTTTCCAGGCTTTGATTCTGAAAATATTTTTAACGGGAAAGGATTCCCTAAGTCAGTCCAGATTGATTGTACAAGTATAGCAGTATTGTCTGTCGAGGCATTGTCAATAACTATTACTTCTACCGAGATGCAGTCTACTTGCTCTTGATTTGCAATGCAATGCAAGGTTTTATATAACCGAGATGCTCCATTATAAACACAAATAATGACAGATATCCCTTTTGTCGAGGTATTCATTGGCCTCGGTTTTTAAATGTAATACGACAATAAACTGTATAAATTTTTTTTGGTATCACATGAACAATAATCGTATCGCGAATTATTCCAATGGCTTTCGACGGCTTGCATTTCATTAAACCCCATAAAGCATTATTGTATGATTTTGATGTCCTCTCGTTTTTCGATAGTAATAAAAGAAATGATCTTACAATTCGCTGTTTTAATTGTGAATGATATTTGTGTCGCGAAAAGGAGTCAAATACCCGATATAAGTCTATTAATGCGAATTCGAATATATTTTCTTTACCTAGCCATTGTTGTTGCGAAAGACCTTGTGGATGTATTCGGTATATTCCCATTTCATGATCAATAAATCCAATTAAACCTTTATCTCCGGCCATTAATTGAATGATTTTATCAATGGCTTTTAACGAGAAGATTCCATCGGGGAATTTATCCCAATAGCCATTTCTAACCATCATACTACATGAACCGATGAACCATTTATTTAGAATTACATCTTCTATGGTATATGTTGTTTTTGTTAAATTCTGATCCAAATAGAAGTCATACTGGTTTACACCATTTTCGGCTCGAAAGCCCAATCGATGGAAACACATACTATATTCGGAATGACTATCTAAAAATGCCGTTTGTAAACGGAGTTTATCGGGACTTGTCCAATAATCGTCACCCTCTATGATTGCGATATATTCACCTTTACACGATTGAATGGTATGAATCCAATTACCAATCATTCCAACATTCTTCGAATGTCTATTGTATCTTATTTTCTCAGGGTATTTCAATAGATAATCGGCTATTATACTTTGAGTTGCATCTGTTGAACAATCATCTCCAATCACAATTTCAAAATCGAAATTGGTTTCTTGCTTTAATGCACCATTGAGAGCTTGAGAAATAAATGGTTCATGATTGTATGTTATGAGACAAACGCTTACCTTTGGATTCATTTTAGTAGTATATTCAGTACAAAGATATATAAATTCAAACAAAAATGATTGAATACAACAATACTCTGAGCAAATACATTCAGAAGAAACGAACGAGAACTAATGATTTTACTATTATTTCAAATGACTGCTGGGGTGCCGAAGTTTATCGATATTTAGGACTTCAATATAATACTCCTTTTGTTGGATTATTTGTAATGGCACCTTGTTATATTAAATTGTTACAGCATTTTGAGCAAAATATGCAATCGGACATGTCTTTTGTCAATGAATCGAAATATGAACAATGCAACACCTTTAGACTAAATATGAATAAGCACTATCCTATAGGTGTTCTTAATGATGATATTGAAATACATTTTCTCCATTATACTTCGAATGATGAAGCTTTAGAACATTGGACAACGCGTCGGGGAAGAATTAATTTTAACCGATTGTATATTAAATTTGATTGTGGGAAAGATTTATGTAATATAGAACACCTTAAAGCATTCGAAAACCTGCCATTTGAACATAAAATTTGTCTTTCACCCCAACAATACAGTCAGTTCCCTTCAACAATCTATATCAAAAAATGGGAAGCCGATGGTGCAAAAATGTTTATTAAAACCATGAAACAATTCGATGTAATTGGTTGGATTAATAACCGAATAATCACAAATGGTTTCTTGTATCGAATCGTTACTTTATTTCTACGATAATTCTTTCCCTGATGTTAAAAACAGATTTTCTAAAAAAAACAGATTATATCTTTTCCCGAAAAGGAAGACTATTCTTTTTTATGCTGGCACTATTGGTCAATATCTTTTGGCTATATACATCAAAAATAACATATAACGAAGATGGTAAAGCACTTTATATCAAAGGTGTTGAAATCGAAAAAGATCTATCGGCAGCCGAACATTTTATAAAAACGGGAGAATATTCTTTTGGAGAAAATTCTTTAAACCAAACAGATTATACTTATCGTTTACCAGGATTCCTGTTTGTATATCTTCCATTTCGTTTATTTTTAAATATACATGGGACATTAACAGCCATAGTCCTCTTGCAAGTTTTACTTTCAGCGATGGCTACTGTAAGTTTATCGCGAATTGTTTATAATCTTACAAAAAAACCTATTTTTTATTATGTGACCTTCATCTTGTTTTTAGGTAGCGGATATATTCAGAATCATAATTTTGGTTTTAACAGGGAAGGATTATCAACTTATGTAATCATTTTTGCTTTATACTTTTTACAATTATGGAATATAAAACGCAAAAATTATTTAATTATACTCTTTACACTTTTACTCACATGGATTTTTTTATATCGAGCCTTTCTAGTTCCCCCAGTCTTTTTAATATTTATAGCAATTCTATACTATCAATGGGAAGAAAATAAAAAATTGCCACTAAAGCTGGCTCTATTGTTGTTTCTGCCATCTCTTCTCTTTTTTTTATATTGGATTCCACGCAATTATGTTTTAACTCAAAAATTTATTCCTCATGAAACCTGTACACAAGGATCAAAATTATCCGACAATATAGTACAATTAACCCAAACATGGGGTAGTCTTGTTTTCTGGTGGGGAAATGCAGAAACTTCATGGTTTAATAAGCCAGATGGAATAAATGGTAAAGAGGTATCTGATACTATTATGCCGAAATTCCTTTTTAATGACACTTTAACTTTAGATACACTTAAAAAAGCTCGTGCATATTATAGATTAGCAGAAGATAAATCCATTCCTCTAATCCAAAGAGAAAATTATGACAAAAAGGGTGTCGAAATAATACATAAATTTATTGTGTTTCAAAAAGAAAAGTTTCCGTGCAGAGCCTATGTTACTTCGAAATTGTATTATCTATTCACGTTTTTAAATCAACCTATTGGTATCCGAACTTGTAACCTAAGATATCCACTTAATGTTCTGTGTACCTTTATAACTTCGGGAATTAATTATTTCGTTTTTTTCTTCGGGTTTTTAGCTTCAATTATTCTATTCTTTTACCGAAAGAGTTTCAAACAACTTTTCTTTGGTCAAAGTATTATTTTTTTCTTACTTATCTTTTTTGTTTGTTTTTTCACAATCGAATTACGACGAATTGCTCATCTATTTCCCTTTTTTCTCATAAATGCATTATTTTTAATCAATATTATATTTGATAAAAACAAAAAAATAGGTTTGGCTTGTTTACTTGGAATTATTTTAATATTTACTGGTTTAGGTATTTATGGTTGTGTAAATAATCTTATTTGGTAATGAGCATAAAATCAGTTAAAAAATTATATAACTATTCCTTATTGTTGATAGTCCCTATCTGTATTGTAATAGTAATTTATATCTTACGGAATGCTTATGGACCAATTTGGCTTGGATCAAATAATGATCCGGAATCTATCCATTTTTATAATGCATTAACACTTCTAAAACATGGGAATATCGGTAATGTCGATAACCCGGGGACTACCATGCAATTACTCATGGCAGGAATGACTCCAATCATTTACTTTTTCAGATTTACATCTTCTCCATTTTGGGAAGATGTGATATTACATTTTGATACTTATATCGAAACATTCTTTGCGATTATTATTGTTATAAATGCTTTCTACATTTTTCTATTGGGAAAGATTGTATTCCAGAACACCGGGAATATTGTCTTTGCAATGTCTTTGCAATCAATATATATAATATTACTTGATGTCTTTATATACAGCCTATCTCGATTTGGCATAGAAATTTTGCTATTTACCATTACATTTCCGGTGATAATTGTTATTTTAAAATTATGGTTCAATCCAATTTATTGTGAATCACAAATTACCTTTTCAAAACATGTTCAAATACCAAAATATATTCTATACTTAGTATTAATTTGTGGTGCTGGAATGGCTCTTAAATTTACCTTTTTACCAATAGTTATTTTATCAATATTTTTAATACCACGATATATAAATAAACTGATCTTTTGTTTAATGTCTTTTATCGTTTTTGCAATTATTATAGTACCAATATGGGATAAAATACCGTATATGATTTCTTGGATAACTAAAATTTCACAAGGTTCTGGTGCTTATGGTTCAGATAAATCGTTTTTTATAAATCCTATTGAGAATAAACAACTTATTGTCTCATTGTTACAAAATAATAGTATCTATTTTGTAACAGTCTTTTCCTTGTTTGGTATCGTTATTCTATATCTTAGGAATAATACAAAGATTTTTAAGTTCATATATAGGCTCTCATTAGGATTATTAGTTCTATTTAGCTTCGCCATTTTTATTGTATTAAAAAGTCCGGGAGTCAGATACATTCAACCAATTCTCTATCTTACACCTTTATCTGTTCTGATCATCTATGAAATACTTAAAAGGAAACAATTCCGAAGTAAGATAGTTACATCATCATACTATATACTCATCGGATTTCTTTTAATTCATTCCGTATTTTATTTAAGAGATTTTCGATATCGTTGTAAAGGAAAAAGAGATATACAATTAGGAGTATATAAACAACTTGAAACGACCTATGCAAAGAAAATAAAAATAGGTTCATACTTATCATCGTCTCCAGCTTCGGCGTTATATCTAAATTTCGCGTTACATAATTTTCTTAAAAATCCATATCTAAAACAAAGATATAACCGTTACTTTTACTACGATAAATTCACTCAAAAATATTTGAATTGGGATGGTTATACCAATTTAGAGACAATAATTCGAAAATATGGAAAAAATAATATTGTGTTTTTCTGTTCGCCTCTTGAATATACTCCGGATTTTTATCCCAAGGTAAAGCTGAAAATCCTTTTAAACAATGATATTGAAAGAATATATAGAATCCAATAGCTTTTACACTTATTATTTAGTTTATAACGATTATTGATATGACTCCTATAAAGCTCCAATTTGCAGATTTTTACTTCGGATTTGATTCTTATAACAATTATTTTTACCATTTGCTGTCAAAATATTATACTATTATAATCTCCGATTCTCCCGATATACTCATTTTTTCGAATTATGGTCGTAATCATTATAAATATAATTGTATCAAGATTTTTTTCTCAGGCGAAAATCCATTTTATGATAATGGAGAGAACCATATATATTCACGAAAACAATATGATTACTTAATTGATCATCAATTTATCAATAGTTCACGACATTTCAGACTACCACTTTTTGTCTGTTACGATGGATATTTAGATTTAATAAAAAATCGAAATCAAACAATAACGGCTAACGATATAATAGATAAGAAATTTTGTAATTTCATTTATTCAAACGATAATTCTCCCGTCCGGAAAGTGTTTTTTAATTGGTTGAACGAATATAAAAAAGTTGATAGTGGTGGTAAGGTTATGAATAACTTAGGATATCTTGTTAAGGATAAACGTCAATTTATTAAAGATTACAAATTTACTATAGCATTTGAAAACACAAAAGCTGATGGGTATACTACTGAGAAGCTCTTCGAACCTTTATCCGAACGAAGTATTCCTATTTATTGGGGAAATCCTAAGGTTTCGGTAGACTTTAATCCTGAAGCATTTTTATATTTAGATGATATCAATAATATCAAGGATATTATTGATAAAATAATTAGAATTGATACAAACGATAAATTATATTTAGAATATGTAAATTCCCCAGCATTTCCTCATAATAATATTTTACCAGATTATGCACATGAAGAAAACTTTATTGACTGGTTTGACAAAATATTTTATTCAAAAGCGTCAAGAATAAAATATTTCTACATCAAATATATAGCCTGTGACAAAATATATTAATTATCAATTTTTACCCACCTATCAGGGACAACACGAGAATAATCGATTGTATCGGAATGTAACCATTGTTTCGGAGCTATTATAATCGAATCAGCTTGTTCACCAAGCCAAGCAGCCCACCACGAGAAAGTACTATTAGGTATTATATGATGTTTACACGACTGCATCAATCTAAAATCTTCTATAAAATTGGGGAAATTGTGTGTTACAAATTCATGTGGAAATTCTGTTGTAAAATTATTTTTTGCCCATTCATTATCATCAGAAAAAATATAAAAAAAAGGATTTTCTATCTTTCTTGAAAGATTTTCTATTGCCTTTTTATAATAATTCATTGAACAAACGTTGTGCTTTGGATTATTAACAAAATCGCCTCTTCGAATGCTTAAACAAACAGAATTTTTCTGTTGCATTTTTTGCATCTTTTCACAGTTGATTTCCGAAGGTTGATATCTGAATGCAAAATCTTTTTTAATTACTTCAGCATAGTCTTTAAAATAGAGTTCACTGGTAAAATACCCTTCTATATAGCTATTCGATTTTGTTTTTAAGAGATTCCTGTCAAAACATATTTTTAAATTCTCTTTTACAATACTCTTCCTATAATAAGGAACGATTTTGTTTTTTAGCACCTTCCATTTATATTCTATAAAATTCCCTCCATTACAATTTATAATATCGTAAACCTCAACTTCTGAAGCAGGATTTTCTTCTATATTAAAAGACTGTAATAAATATTCTCGATGAATACTGTCATTTTCATACCAACGACGTACAACTTTATATTTTTGTTGATCAATCTCTGACAACATTTCAGGCATTGATTCTTTCTTATTGACTATATATAATTTAAAAGGAATTGCGTACCGTAATGACTGTCTACGTGCATAAGCATACTGGAACATTTGATTCCCAATTCCTTCGAATATTTTGACAATTATCATTTATTTCTAAATCCCTATTGTTTTGTAATTTTCAAATTCAAATATACTTTATTCCCGTCTTTATCAACGAACCATGCATTTTTATATCCTGTGAAACTCAATGCCCGCATTTTATTATAAAATTGTTCGAAAGTCCCGACTTCCTGCATATCTATCTGACATTGACTCTTAAAATCATTTTTACTATTATAATTCCCGGGTTCATTTATTTGTAATGGACTATAATTATTATTTATTATGGAAACAAGATGTTCTTTCAACATTTGCAATTCAGCTTCAATAATCCTTTGGTATAACGTTTCCGAAGTATCCCACGACAAAACCTCAACTTGTCTCGAAGCAATAATTGGACCATGATCTATTTTATAGTCAATCTCGTGAATAGTTGCTCCCGCAGGTTTTCCATTCATAATACAAAATATATGTGGATACCAACCTCTATTATGAGGATTGAGTCCAGGATGAACATTGATGCATCTTACGCTGTCAATAAGTTCAGCAGGAAATACCTGCTGACAATGAAGAGAAATCACTAAATGACAATCAATAACAAAAAGCGAATAGTCTTTTTTTAGTGAAATTTCTTCTATTTCATTATTAAATAGATGTCTATTGCCGGGTGAACAATAATATGTAAAAGTAACATCGTGTAATGGCAAAGGAAGAATTCTTACTTTGAATAACGTATATAGATTTGTATTATCTGTTATTATAACAACCTTTTTCATGTGTTTATATTACTTAAGTTTTTAATTATTGAAGAAAGGGACTCTCCCCATTAGTCAACCACTTATTATCCTAAATTTTTGAACTCTTCTAATGGAGGAAGAAATGGTTGGGTTACTGTTATCATTAATTTTAATCTGCTTAATTTGGAAAAACGTAACTCATTTCTCTAAATGGATTACTTTTATTGAAACACAAATATAGTTATTTCCAGAATTGTAATCGTTTCTTCAAAATATATTTCAGAGTATTACTATATGGATTATAAAATGCTATTTCGGGATATTTTTTAACGATATCTTGACGAATAACCTTATGTAACGATTCAAGTAATACTTTTTTTATTGATGACGATGGGATTCTTAAATGCAATAAATAATACTTAAATCCATAATTGACTATAATATTAAATCGTTTCCCCCAAAACAATGCATCTTGATTTTTTGCACTAAACCCATTATCAGAGTAATATGCAAAAACAATATCTACATATTGTTTTTTGATTTTTGGATGGATAAACAAGCGGTAGTTAAAATCCCAATCGGCAAAAGACTTATACTGAACATCAAAATAGCCTAATTTGGTAAAAACATTTTTCTTTACAAATAGTGCTTGATGGCAAATATTCATTTTTAATAGTTTTTGTAAATCAAAGATTCCATCATATTGACCAATAAAACAAGGACCAACAACATTTCCATACAAGACACTACAATTATTCGACGATTCAAATACCCGTTTAAAAATATTGTTATCAAACAAATAATCATCGCTTCCTATAAAATAAATCCATTCACCTTTTGCAAGCTTAAGACCTTTATTCATTGCATCATAAATGCCTTCATCTTTTGATGAAAACAGTTTTATTCTTGCATCATTATAGTTTTGTGCTATTTCTAAGGTATTGTCTGTTGACAAGCCATCCATAATAATTACCTCAAAATCTTCAAAAGACTGGCTTAAGATGCTTTCCAGTGCTTTAGAAATAGAGCTTGCAGCATTAAATGTAGGTAGTATAATTGTGACTAAAGGCATATTATCTATTTAATATCTATATACTCCCATTCTAATTTAGGTCTTACAGTTCCAGGCCATTTACCGTACCAAGCCGAATTCAATCTAGGAATATCATGTATTTCGAAAAAGATCGGCTCCCACTGAACATAAACAACCGTTGAGTTATCTTTTACAAAAAGGACATTTAATGTATATACATCATCATTTAATAAATTAGCAGGTATATACATTATAACCCTTTGCCAGTGTTGATCTGTAAACTTAGATTCGGATATATCATTAAAAATAGCCTCCCCTTTTAAGTTATTCAATACAATACTTAGATTTATATCAAGTTGGGGCATTAAACATTTAAATTCTATCTCTATTTGAATAGGAGTTGTAACATCAAAAATTTCTTTCTCTATTCCTGTTGATTTTACAAGAACAGAACGAATCATGATATATTCATTCCCCGGCATTTCATTTTCAGACCATATTTGAGTTGTTTTATGTATGGCGTTTTTCGTCAAATATTGATTAATGATTTCATCTGTATTTCCGTATTTTTTCATCATCCCCTGTTCCATCAATACGACTTTTGAACATAAGGACTGAATGGCTGCCATATTATGACTCACAAATAAAACTGTTCGTCCCTGTCCTTTCGATATATCATTCATTTTACCCAGTGCTTTTTTTTGAAAATCAACATCACCAACGGCAAGAACTTCGTCAACAACAAGAATTTCAGGTTCAAGGTGTGCTGCCACCGCAAATGCAAGACGAACATACATACCACTGCTATATCGCTTTACCGGAGTATCAATATATTTTTCTACTCCCGAAAAATCTACAATTTCATCAAACTTTGAACGGATTTCTGGTCTGGTCATCCCAAGTATTGCTCCATTTAGAAATATATTTTCCCTACCGGTAAGTTCGGGGTGAAATCCAGTACCTACTTCAAGTAAACTGGCTATTCGACCATGTATTTTAATTTGTCCTATAGTTGGAGTCGTTACGCGCGACAGTATTTTTAATAATGTCGATTTCCCAGCTCCATTTTTCCCAATAATTCCAAGGACATCACCGGTATGAATATCTAAAGTTATGTCTTTCAGTGCCCAGACATATTCACTATCATTGATGGTGGACAAATTGTTTGTTTGTCCTATTTTAGCAAACGGATCTTCTTTCCCGGTTACCTGAGCCCACCAACGTTTCAAGTCGCCCTGTATTGATTGTGTTCCTATCGTTCCCAGACGATATTGCTTTGAAATATTTTCTATTGCTATTGCTATATCGGACATAATAGTATATTCTTCATTTATTTATACCAATCATTTATGATTTTCTGCATCAAACAGTATCCATAAACGAACCTTCCACTTTATTAAAAATAAGGATTCCTCCAAAAAGCAATACAAAAGTTGTTCCCATTGAAATAAGCAATGAGGTTACATTAAACGAACCTATTCCTATTAAACCATACTTAAATGCTTCGATCAGAGGAGCCATCGGATTACACGATACAATCCATGCATATTTAGGAGGAATTATGGAAACCGGATAAATAATGGGTGTTGCATACATCCACAACTGAACACTAAACCCCAGTAGATATTGAAAATCACGATATTTTGTGGTCAATGATGAGATTATTATACCGCAACCAAGTGCAAGTAATGCTGCAATTATAAATAATACCGGAATAAAAAGGGTATAAAAGGAAAAATGAAATACAAATCCTTTGAAATAATAAATTACCATTACAATAGCCAGTAAGCCAAACTGAATAAAAAAGCGCATCATCGATGAAATGGTAAGTGAAATAGGTATTACTAAACGTGGGAAATAAACTTTACCAAAAATATCTGCATTATTGACAAAAGTATTTGAAACCCCGGTTAACGTTGATGAAAAATAATTCCATAAAGTTAATCCTGTTAAATAAAACAAGATGGCAGGTATTCCTTCAGTTGATATACCTGCAATTCTATTAAATATAAATGCAAACATAAAAACATTTATCAGTGGCGAAATAATAAACCAAAACGGACCTAATACCGTTTGTTTATATTGAGCTACAAAATCGCGTCGTACCAATAATATTATGAGATCACGATAACGCCATATATCTTTATAATCTATATCGAAAAGATGTTTTTTGGGACGGATAACAAGATCGGGATTACTAGGATCAATCATAAAGCATATACACTGTAATAATGGCAAAAATACGTTTTTTATATCAAAATGTTACAAAGTCGATGGAAAAACAAAATAGAACATCGGGTATCCCATTAACAGATATTCATTCAATAATTTAAAAAACGGATATCAGAAATATTAGTCCATCGATATGAGAGATCTTAATCGGTTTGGTGATGCAATGTCTGGCTTAGTTTGATACTTTTAGGGTACTTCTATTGTCGGAATGGGTGTATCATTTTGGAGTGGAATATAGAATACGCTTTCTTTTTAGTTAATAGAGTATCATTACACGAGTGAATAGAATTTTCATTTTTCACATTTATTCCCGTAATAAATTCAAACAGACTGACTTGAATAATACGTCCGTTTTAAAAAACTATGATTGAAGATAAATTACTACAGATTCAGAAATTGGTATATTTTGTAATCCTCATAATTGTAACTAAAAAGACAAAAGAATCCCCAGCAAATAGATTTATAAATTCTTTATACCACAAATATGCACCTTCATACCACATCTCATGACTCTTAGAGACAGTGTTTGAGAGTGTAATAAATAAATGATTAATCTTGTAATATATTTTATTATATGTAGTGAAATTAAAAGAATGATTTTCCAGTAAACTAATATTAATGGGACATGAAACATACAAGTTTAACGCAAATGATTAAAGATACTACACACACTCTGTTAAACTGTTGTAATGACTATGAACTGATGAAAAAATCTGTTGATGAAATGTATCAGACTTTTAGAACAATAACCTCGATCTCCATTGATGATTTTAATAAAGATACCGATATTATCCTTCCCCAAGGGAAAGCGATATCATCAATTGCTGCGGCTCACTGTCTGCTGGAGATGAAACGAACGGCGGTTTTTCTTCGCGGTATAAACAAAGCCGTTTTGGAAAGGTTGAAAGAGACACAAAACGATACCATACGGATATTATATGCAGGTACCGGACCTTACGGAACATTGATTGTTCCCTTGTTATTGCTCTATAAACCACAGGATATTACAGTCGATATACTCGATATTAATCCCATCTCGCTGGTGGCAATCCAAAAAGTAATCAAAGCCTTGACTCTTGATCCATACATCGGCGAAATATATTGTACCGACGCAGTATCATTCACCGTTGAACACGATTACGATATTGTTATTTCGGAAACCATGCAGTCGTGCCTTAAAAGCGAACCTCAGGTTGCCATAATGCAAAATCTGATTCCGCAGGTATCCAAACAATGTATCTTCATTCCCGAAGAAATTTCAATAGATGCATACCTTACCAACCCCAAAATGGAACAAGACCATCTTTTCCATTACGATGGCAAGAAACCTACATTCCGGCGGATAGCCCTCGGTAACGTATTCAAAGTAAACAAAGACAATCTGGATGCGACCCGTATGAGAAATAGAATCATCATTCCCACCGACAAAGAAACGTTTCCCCTCTTGAAACTATTTACCACGGTAACTGTGTTCGAAAACGAAATATTGCACGAAAACGATTCCAGTATCACATTGCCAATCAAGTTCCATGACTTCAGGAAAGAAGATGCTGACGAAATGGAATTTAAATATATTCAGGGTGTGAAACCGAAAATAGAAAGCAGAATAATAAAACAAGATAAAACAGTAATAATATAAAATAATTAATTATCCTTTAAAACTTATAATTTATGGAAGAAGGTGCATACATTGGTGAAATCAGAGGATTTGCAGGAATTTTTGCTCCTCTAAACTGGGCTTTTTGTCAAGGACAGGAACTCTCTATTCAAACCTATCAAGCTCTTTACTCAATCATCGGAATCACTTACGGTGGAAATGCTGTTACGATATTTAAACTACCAAATTTACAAGGACGTTTCCCGATAGGTGTAGGAACAAGTCCTGAAACGGTTGTTGTAACATTGGGTACGGTAGTAGGAAAACAACCAATGACATTAGTGTCTAACAATCTACCCCCTCACTCTCACAGTGCTTCGGCTCTTTCTGGTGCCACAGTAATAGGTACGGCTACAGGAACCGTTACTCCCAAATGTGCCGCTGACGAAGGCGACAAAACAACGCCTGTGGGAAATGCTATGGCGGCGGTTAATAACGGATTTGTAGGTACAGGCGATGCTATTTCAAACATGGCTCCTATTTCAGCTTCAATTCCGGTATCTGGAACAATCTCATCAGCGACGGTTGCAATCGGTGCTTCGGGACAGTCACAGGGAGTAAATGTTGTGCAGCCTTCATTGGCTATTAATTGGGTTATCTGTTTACAGGGGCTCTATCCGTCAAGATCAAATTAAAAAGCAATATTTATAAACCTTAAAAATCTACAACTATGGAAGATGGATATATTGGTGAAATCAGGGGATTTGCAGGAACATTTGCACCTCAATACTGGGCATATTGTGCCGGACAAATATTACAAATTCAACAAAACACGGCTCTCTATTCGATACTTGGAATTACATTCGGAGGAGATGGAAAAACCACGTTTAAATTACCAAACCTGCAAGGAAGAGCACCTATAGGTACGGGAATAGGTCCCGAAACCGGACAGGTCGTTTTGGGAAAAGTAATTGGAAGCAGACAAGTTACTTTGGCAATCCCTAACATGCCGATTCATACACACTCAGCTACGCTTCCTTCTATTACAGTAGCAGGTACGGCTTCGGGAACTATTACTCCCAAGTGTGCAGCCGACGAAGGGGACAAAACAACGCCTGTAGGAAATGCTATGGCTGCGGTTAATAACGGATATGTTGGTACAGGCGATGCTACTTCAAACATGGCTCCCATTTCCGCTTCGCTTCCCGTTACGGGAACGGTATCGGGAGGAACTGTAACTGTTGGTAATACGGGAGCATCACAGGGATTCGATATCCTGCAACCTTCCGTTGGAATCAATTGGATTATATGTTTACAGGGAATATATCCTTCAAGACCATGATACCTTATATTATATTTATTAACTATTAAAATATTACTACTATGGATGGATACATCGGAGAAATCAGAGGGTTTGCTGGGACATTTGCCCCTATGAACTGGGAGTTTTGTAAAGGTCAAACAATATCAATTCAAGAATATTCCGCTCTTTATTCAATACTTGGATTGACATACGGAGGCGACGGACAAACTACGTTCAAATTACCGGATTTACAAGGACGCATTCCTATCGGTGCCGGAGCAAGTCCTGAATTGGGGTACATACCATCAGGCAAAGTCATAGGAACAACAACAAAAGCCTTAGTCACTAACAATCTACCTGCCCATACCCATGTTGCAACACTTTCATCAGCAACGATAACAGGTTCGGCTTCGGGGACTATCACTCCCAAGTGTGCAGCCGACGAAGGCGATAAAACAACTCCTGTGGGAAACGCCATGGCGGCTATCAATAACGGGTACGTGGGAGCGGGTGACGCTACTGCTAACATGGCTCCTATTCCTGCTTCATTCCCCGTTACAGCATCCGCATCCGGGGGAAATGTAACTATCGGTGCTACGGGATATCCACAACCTGCACCATTTAGCATAGTGCAACCCTCAATCGGGATAAACTGGATTATTTGTCTGACGGGAATATACCCTTCAAGACCGGATTAAAAAAACAATATATAAACTTTAAAAATCTACGACTATGGAAGAAGGATACATTGGTGAAATCAGGGGATTTGCGGGAAACTTTGCACCTCAGAATTGGGCATATTGTCAAGGACAAATATTACAAATACAACAATACGGAGCTCTCTATTCAATACTTGGAACTATATATGGGGGTGACGGGAAAACTACCTTCCAATTACCAAACCTGCAAGGAAGAGCTCCAATAGGAGCAGGAACAGGTCCCGAAACCGGACCGATAGCTTGGGGGGTCGTGTATGGGAAAAAACAAGCTACCTTAACACTTCCTAACATGCCGATTCATACACATTCAGCTACGCTTCCTTCTATTACAGTAGCCGGTACGGCTTCAGGAACTATTACTCCCAAGTGTGCCGCCGACGAAGGGGACAAAACAACGCCTGTAGAAAATGCTATGGCTGCGGTTAATAACGGATATGTTGGTACAGGCGATGCTACTTCAAACATGGCTCCCATTTCCGCTTCGCTTTCTGTATCGGGAACTGTATCGGGAGGAACTGTAACTGTTGGTAATACGGGAGCATCACAGGGATTCGATATCCTGCAACCTTCCGTTGGAATCAATTGGATTATATGTTTACTGGGATACTATCCCCCAAGACCGGATTAAAAAGCAATATTTATTAACCATTAAATTATTACTACTATGGATGGATACATCGGTGAAATCAGAGGGTTTGCAGGGACATACGCTCCTATGAACTGGGCGTTTTGTCAAGGACAAACCATGTCGGTTCAAGAATATACAGTCCTTTATTCAATACTTGGATTTACATACGGAGGTGACAAGCAAACAATGTTCAATTTACCGGATTTACGAGGACGCATTCCTATTGGTGCCGGGGCAAGTCCTGAATTGGGGACGGTTCCATTAGGCGGAGTGACAAGAGCAATAACAAACACCTTAACAGCAGGTAATTTACCTTTCCATACCCATGTTGCAACACTTTCATCAGCAACGATAACAGGTACGGCTTCGGGTACTATCACTACCAAGTGTGCAGCCGACGAAGGCGATAAAACAACTCCTGTGGGAAATGCCATGGCGGCTATCAATAACGGGTACATGGGAACGGGTGATGCTACTTCTAGCATGGCTCCTATTCCAGCTTCACTTCCTTTTACAGGAACTGTTTCGGGTGGATCGGTAACTATTGGTTCTACGGGAGCATCAAAGCCTTCACCGTTTAGCATCGTGCAACCCTCAATCGGAATTAATTGGATTATTTGTCTGACGGGATTATACCCAATAAGGAATTAGCTTAATTACTTTTTAAAAATTTTAACCATTTAAAATTATAAGATTATGGACAGTGGAACAGTTGGAGAAATCAGAGGATGGGCAGGACAAACAAGTCGCATCCCTAATGGTTGGCAAGTTTGTCAAGGACAGACATTGCAAATAACACAAAATCAAGCTCTTTATTCAATTATCGGCACACTTTACGGCGGTGACGGAGTCAAAACCTTTCAATTACCCGATTTACAAGGACGAATTCCTATTGGTACAGGACGTTTTAACGATCCCGTTTCTGGGACTCCATACGTATTTACACCAGGAAACAAGATGGGAACTATGGATAAATCAATTACAACAAACAACCTTCCAGCACACGCCCATCAAGTATCAATAGGCAACTTGCCAATGACGGCAACGGGAACGGGAACGATAGCTCCAAAATGCTTGGGAGATTTCGGAGACCAATCGACCCCGAAAGGAAATGCCCCTGCAAACATTAACAATGGGTATGCTACCCCAGCCGATGCCACCGATTCAATGGCACCAACTACGGCAACAGTCAATTTAACTGGAACCGTTACGGGTGGTACCGTTGTATCAGGACCAACGGGTACGAATCTGCCGTTTAACGTGTCGCAACCAGTACTGGCAATTAACTGGCTTATTTGTATAACCGGTATGTACCCAGATATTAACAATTAACTATGCTGAAAATCGGTATCATAACACCCATTTCCAACGAATATCCCTTTTTGGGACGTGACCTGGAAGAAGGATTGAAATTAGCTCTGCAAGGCTACAATGATTTAACCGTTATTTCCATCGAAGCAGGACGGGGGGCACCAAAGGATGTGCTCCCTATATTCCGGCAGCTTCTTATCAGGGAAGAAGTGAGTATCATTATTGCTTTCATTGACATTTTATCACTTCAATCCGCTTCGGAACTTATTGAACAATGCCGGATTCCGGTGATTGCCACAGGGATGGGGGCACGATTGCCTCTGGCTGTTTCGCAAAACGAATCGTATTTGTTTTACAACACCTTCCGTATGTGGGAATCATGCTGGCTTTCCGGAAATATTGCCTGCAATACCATCGGGAAAAAAGTCGGTACCATTTCGTCGTTCTTCGACAGTGGCTTTCCTCTGACTTATGCACATACCAAGGGGACCGAAAGTTCGGGAGGAACACCCGTGTTTTTCAACATTACCAATAAAGATGTACCGGAACAGGAACTTGCTGCGGTTCACCAGAACATGGAAACCATCGAAGCCGATTACTATTTTGTTTCGTCGTATGGGAAAGAACGTTCGGCGATGCTTAAATGGATAGCTGAAAAAGGTATTTCACAAGAACGTGTTGTTGCCTCACCGACAATATTGCCACTTGGGAAAGAATCCGTATTTACCGTGAGTTCCTGGTTCAAGGAACTTGATACTCCCGAAAATAATGCATTTAGGAACTCTATCAAGCAAACTACCAGACACGATGCCAATGTGTTTTCAATGCTCGGGTACGAAACAGGGCTATGGATTGCCCAGGCCTGTGATGCCGGAGACGATGATTTCGACAGCGAAAAATGTATGCAAAAACTGCGTGATGCTGTCTTTTCGGGACCCAGAGGAACCGTGCGGGTGAGTAAGAATCAAGCCACCTATTCCGATCATTTTCAAACAATCAATTTGCACGAAGAAGGAGTTGCACGGCTCAACCCCGTACAATATCCGCTTTCGACAGTGGAAAAAGAAACGGAAACCAACCAGATTCCTAATATGATTGGATGGCAAAACACCTATTTGTGTAAATAATGGGAGCAAAAAACATAAATATTCTCTGCAACAGCACACTCGCAATACCAATTCTGCACGAATTGATTCGCGACGGACGAGTGCAAAGCATAGCCATGCCCGAAAATACTCGTGATGCCGATGCCGTCTTTTATATATCGCAAATAGCAACACAAGCTACGATACCAATGAGGCGTATTTCCAAAGAACAATTGCAGGAACAACTTACCGGATGGCTTTCCGAATTCCCGTGCCGTGCTGTAGTATGCCTCACGTTCCCGTTTAAGATACCCGCAGCCGTACTTGCAATACCCGGAATGGGATTCATCAATATACACTTTGCCCTGTTGCCCCAATATCGCGGTGCCCAACCCATTTTTTGGGAAATAAAAAACCGCGAACCACAAGGCGGAATCACCATCCACCGGATGGACGAGCAATGGGACACCGGCAACATTCTCTTTCAGCATACCATTAAGATACGTCCCCACACAACATACGGACAGCACATAAGCAATCTTACCCGCGAATCGGTTCACATAATTCCCCGATTATTAAAACTTGTTGATGCAAACAATATAATACAAGGAGAAAAACAGGAGCAGGGAGCGTACAGATCAAAACCCGTGTATAAAGACGTGAAATTGAACTGGGAGGAAAATGATTCATACACACTGATGGCAACAATCAAAGCATGCAACCCGTGGAACAAAGGGGCATTCTGTTTTATGAACGGAATTGAAATGCGGATAGTGGATGCCGAAGTGGCGGAATCATTCTTCGGGAAACCCTGTGGGAAAGCGGGAAGCATAGTACTATCGCCCGACGGAAGCCATTTCGTTATTTGTTGCAAAGACGGCAGGTTTCTGAAACCCGGCATTTTTTATACCGAAGACGGATTCTTCACCACATCGTCCCTTTTAAAAATGGGACTGCACGACACGTCATTGTTTCATTAAATGAATAAGGATATGCCAAAAGAGAAATTGAATAACCTTTCCCCGGTTGGGGAAACTGAGAACCGGACTCCGGACACATCATCCCCCATTCGGGAATATATGCCGGAAAACAGAGGAGACTTTCCCCGGGTGGGGAAAGAACAAATCGACTTCCGGACACATCGTCCTCATACGGGGAAAGCCTGCCTGAAATCACCGACACAAGTTCCCAGGCAGGGGAACACTATTTTGAATGGGTTTTTACCATGTAATATCTTTTTATCAGATTATTTTACATTTCAATACAAATAATTACTATCTTTAATATAAATTAACAACTATATGGAAATAGCAGCAATTCACCTGAAAAATCTCAGAAACGGGGAGCACTATCAGTTCCACACGGAATTTAATGGATTAGTTATAAAACATACAGCCACAGCATTGGGTATAGAAACCCTCTATGCAACATACACACATCTGCTGCCAGATGAATACACGGCATTGAACGTGCCCGGTAAAAGTGCATTGACCGACAACCTCACCGATGCCGATATCTTGCGAGATACAACATATAAAGGAATATTAGATACCGTGAAGGCTGCCCACAATCACTTTGACGAAACAAAACAAGCAGCCGCCAAACGATTATTGGTGGTTTTAGATGCATACGGAAATGTTGCCGACAAACCCTACGATGAAGAAACCGGTGCATTGACAAAGCTGACCGATGAACTTTTGAATACGTATGGCAATGATCTTGAAACGCTGGGAATAGACACCTGGGTTGAAAAACTGCAACAACAAAACAACGCATTCGCCGCATTGAAAAAGTCACGCTATTCTGAAGATGCTTCGAAAACGCAATTGGTGATGAAAGAAACCCGGACAAAGGTAGATGCTACATACAGGGCAATGGTAACACGCATCAATGCCTTGATTATTGTGAACGGCGACGCTGCTTACCAGAGTTTTGTGAACGAAATCAACGCCCGGATTGATGCATTCAATCTCATTCTTGCACAACGGCAGGGACGTAATACGAAAGACAATACAACTCCTAAAACAAGTACTAACCAATAAATTATAAATCTATGAAGAAAATAATTAAAACACTATTAATGATGTTCATTCTACTGCTGGGCTGCGGAATGACGAGTATAGCGACAACTGGAACCACACTGAGTGTGGGAGATATTGTAGTAGTAGCAATCAATGGAGATATTGATGCAACCAACAGTTATGGTAGAGGATTCTCTTTTATGCCTCTGGTTAATTTGGATGCAGGAACCGTAATCAACTTCACCGACTATGGCTGGAGTGATGTGAATACCGCTTTTATTTCAAACACGGGTATTGCAGACGCATTTATCCACTATACCGTACCAACAGGAGGTATTACCGCCGGTACAATTATTCGTTGTGATTCATATCATAATACTAATTTTACCTATGATTACTCATTTTCAGGTACAGGAAATAATCCCTATTTAAATCTTGGCGGATTATCTCAATCTGATGAATTATTGATTTTTACAGGAACCAGAACTTCCCCCACATTCATTTTTGCAGTTACCTATGTCTCCTCAGACATTTTATCTACAGGTTGGGCAACCAGTGTAAGTGCCAATGGAACCGATGGGAGTGGTGCCGGTTCAGCATTACCTCCCGGATTAACAAACGATGTAACAGCTTTATCTTTTAATCAACCTGCTACAGCCAACGATAATTCAGCATATAAGGGCACGACAACATCAGCAACAAAAGCTGGCTGGCTGACCTTATTAGATAACTATTCCAATTGGAATTTTAGTGAAGTAGCTCCAATTCCAACTCCACCTGTCGGTCCATATACCGTTACAGGTACAGCTACCGCTCCAACCGTAACTACAGAAGCAGTCAGCAGCATAGCTTCTACAACAGCTACCGGAAACGGAACCATAACCTCTCTAGGAGTTCCAAACCCTACAGCGTATGGCGTATGCTGGAACACAACAGGCACTCCAACCACTTCCGACAGTAAAAAAGATAACGGAACAGCTTCGACAACAGGTGCTTTCACCGCTTCGATGACTAGTTTATCAGCAAACACAACCTACCATGTACGTGCCTTTGCAACCAACACCGCAGGCACAAGCTACGGATCGGAAGTAACGTTTACAACAAGTGCAATCGCTCCAACGGTTACAACACAAGCAGCTAGTAGCATAACTTCTACAACAGCTATCGGAAACGGAAACATAACCTCTCTAGGAGTCCCAAACCCTACAGCTTATGGCGTTTGCTGGAACACAACAGGCACTCCAACCACTTCCGACAGCAAAGCGGATAATGGAACAGCTTCGGCAACAGGTGCTTTCACCGCTTCGATGACTAGTTTATCAGCAAACACAACCTACCATGTACGTGCCTTTGCAACCAATACCGCAGGCACAAGCTATGGAACAGAAGTTTCGTTTACCACAAGTGCTGTTGCTCCAACGGTTACAACACAAGCAGCTAGTAGCATAACTTCTACAACAGCTACCGGAAACGGAAACATAACCTCTCTAGGAGTTCCAAACCCTACAGCTTATGGCGTTTGCTGGGACACAACAGGCACTCCAACCACTTCCGACAGTAAAGCGGATAATGGAACAGCTTCGGCAACAGGTGCTTTCACCGCTTCGATGACTTCGTTAACAGCAAACACAACATATCATGTACGTGCCTTTGCAACCAACACCGCAGGCACAAGCTACGGATCGGAAGTAACGTTTACAACATTATCAGATAATTTAATAGTTACATCAAGCGACTTTACCGCAGGCGATGATGTCGCGTCATTTGACAAAACATATAAATTCACATCTTTTAAATTCACCCAGACGTCACATAATTATACGTCAATGGAACCAGATGGTGGATTTGATGGATATTATTCCTTCGATTACAGTACTTCAAACGGAACGGAATTTACCATTTCAGCTCCCGGCTACAGTTTCGACTTGAGTTCTTTTGAATATTATGTGGATGATACCCGGTTACCTTCTTTGAATATTACCATCACATATACTGATGGGACAACCGATACCAAAACGTATTCTTTCACTGGGAAATCTTCTGGTTCGTATACATTGTCTTCCTTTACGACAGCAGTAAATGATGTAGTTTGTATCAAGTTTGTCACTGACAATTATATGACATTTAATAGCTTTGCTATTAGCGACATTAAGGCTCTTCCATGCACTTGGAATGGAACATCATGGTCGCCATCTGCTCCAACAGCAAATGATGATGCTATTTTAGATGCCAATTATAACTCAACAGGAATTACCTGTCATGACCTGACAATCAACTCAGGTTTTCAGGTAACCTTTTCGTCAGACGTTACCGTTGCAGGAAATCTCCTTGTGAAATCGGGAGCTACCATAATAAATGACGGAACTATTAATGTTACAGGAACCACCACCGTGCAACAAGCTTTAACAGGAGCAGGAACAACAACACCAAACGGACGCTTCTGGTATGTGGCTTCGCCTGTTACCGGAGCTACAAGCACGACGTTTGATGCAGCAGGAAACAATAAGCTATGGAACTATAAAGAAACCAGCCATGCCTATTCTGAAATCACCGATAATACAACCACTCTTTCAGTAGGAACAGGATATGTAGCCCGTCTTGGTGCTGATGAAACAGCTTCGTTCACAGGAACACTTACTTCGGGAAATGTAACTCTTGTCCCTACTCGTAGTGGAACTACAGATACAAAACGCGGATACAACCTTATCGGAAACCCCTATCTTTCATACCTCGACTGGAATACCGCATATACTTCCACTTCCAACATGCTTTCCACCATCTGGTATCGTACCGTAAATGCTTCGGGCACCTTACTTTTTGATACATACAGTGCATTAGGTGTGGGGACAAACAATAACGGGTTCGGTGCCGTTACAGGATACATTCCTCCAATGCAGGCATTCTGGGTGAAGGTTGATGGTGATGGAAACACGGGTGCTCTCACATTCACAAACAGCATGAGAAGCCACCAGACAGGCTCATTGAAAGAAAACAATGCTTTACCTGTTATTCGTCTTGCTGTTTCCAACGGAACCAACTCCGACGAAGCGGTTGCTGTATTTGCAAACGAAGCATCAAACGGATATGACAAGTTCGACTCACCGAAAATGAGCAACAACAACGTTCATGTTCCCGAACTATACATGCAGGCTGATTCCGAAAAAGTTGCCATCAACGGTTTGAGAACATTTACAGGTAATGACTCCATAGCAGTCGGCTTCCATGCCTTTGAAAAAGGAACTTTTGCTGTTTCACTTCATGAGTTCTCGGGACTTGATGGATATACAGCCGTATTGTTCGACAACGTGACCAAAAAATCTACCGATTTATCTACCGGAGATGAATATTCGTTTGTTGCCGACAGCAGTGACAACGCCAGCCGTTTTACACTTGTCTTGAAATCGGGAACTGAAACCACCAGCATCAAGGCTGTTACAGCAAAAGGAATTAGTGTTTCACCAAAGAATGGTGCTATTGTGGTAACAACCGCTGTTGTGCCAGCCACGGTCACCATTTCCGATGTACTGGGAAGAGTTATCTCGTCTTCGCGGATAGCTTCGTCACCTGCTTCGATTGACGTTCCTGCTACAGGAATATATTTTGTGACGGTTGCCTCTGGGACTACCTTCGAAACCGTGAAAGTTGTGATACAGAAATAGTATAAATCGATTAAATAAAGAACATATATGAATACAATTGCAAGCAAAACTTCCGGCAAACGAATATATTCGAAACCGGAAATGAAATCTATCAAGATCGACAATCAAATCTCTATGGTGATGATGAGTGATACACCTCCCGATGATCCAGAAAAATCAGGTATCAACCTTAGAAACGATAATCCATACAAGATTAACGAAGCATAACTCAACAGGGAAATAGCGGAGACACCTTACAAAAAGGTGTCACTGCGAACAGCGAAACGCCACATAAAATCATAGGTTTTGTGTGGCGTTTTTTTCTGAAACAATGTTTGATTTACCAATCTCAATCAAAATAAGAAATAAAACAACAATTCTGAAACTTAGTGGAAAGTCGCATCTTTTGATCGCGGGACGATGAGAATTCTCTCGTTTTTATTTTAAATAGATTAATGATTCTGTAATCCATTTTTTATACCACTTCCCAATAGGTATAAAATCGCCACAAATACATAATTGATCTTCTTCGAGGTCGAACTCTGTTATTTTGTTTCTATTGACCAAATAATTTCTATGAACGCGAACTAAAGATTCTGTTGTGAGAACCTGTGCAATTTCTTTTAATGAAATACGTAATACGTAATTACCAGTAATCGTAAACAGCATTGAATATTTGGCATTAACTTTAATGTACAGAACATCTGATAATGGAATTTTAATGATACGCTTATCCTTTTTTATAAAAATATTATCTTTTATAAAATAGTCGGATTCAGAATTGGAAATTGAGAATCCAACATCACTTGAAAAATTTTGGAAAGCCAATTCAATAGCATGTTCTAAACTTTTCTTTTCAAATGGCTTAAGTAGAAATGCACTAGGTGATGTGTCTTTAGCTCTAAGAAAGGTTTCATTATCTTCAGACGCTGTTAAGTAAATAAATGGTTTTGCATTTTTTTGATCGGAATTAATTTTTTCAGCGAGTTTAATCCCATCATATTTATCTTCGAGCGAAATATCAATAATGACAATGTCAGGATTTGTTGAATAAAAACATTTGATACCATCAATTATGTTATCAACGGTACTTGTAATTATATATCCTAATTCTTGTAATGCGATTTCAAGTTTCGACGCATAGATTATGTCATCTTCAACGATTAGAATTTTAATTTTTGACATCACAAAGTATTTAATTCATTTATCAATTTAATGGCAATTTAATAAAAAAAGTAGTTCCTTCTCCTTTTTTTGTTGTAAGAGAGATTTCTCCATTATGCATTTCTACAAATTCTTTGCATAATACCAACCCAAGTCCTGTCCCTTTCTCTTTGTTTGTGCCAATAGAAATTTTATTCTCATCTATTTCAAAAAGAGTTGCTATTTTTTCTTGATCAATTCCTACTCCTGTATCTTTTACCATAATCAACATGTTGTTATTTTTATCATATTTAACAGCTATTTCTATCGTTCCATTTTTACCGGTAAATTTTATGGCATTACTGATCAAATTCCTTAGAATTGTTTTTATCAAATTTTCATCGGCTGTAATAAACATACCGATTTTAGTATCAGCTATAATGCTTATTTGCTTTAGTTCTGCCACAGGTTGTAAAAGTTCTAATGCCGATAGTATCATTTCATGAATATCAATTTTTTGTGGATTATAATGTATTTGCTTCGTCTGTAGAAACGACCATTTGAGCAAATTATCAAGGAGTCTGGTCATTCGGTTAACCGAGATTTCAATTTGTTCAGAGACTTGTTTTAATTTATCAAATTTTTGTTGTTGCACTAGAGATCCGACAACATTTGTTATTCCTTCCAGAGATCCCAACGGACTTCGTAAATCATGACCGATAATTGCAAACAGCCTGTCTTTTGTTTTATTAATCTGGATCAAGGTTTTGTTTTGTTGTTCAATTGTTTCTGTACGTTTAATGACAATGCTTTCGAGATTCTCGTTCATAAATATTAATTCTTCATTAAGTTTTTCGTTTTGAGAAAATGCTCTGGAAAAACGTCGTGCCACAATAAATGCTTGAATTAAAAAGAGTCCAAGAATACTAATTTGTAAAGGAGATGGTGCATTTATATCGTTCAACTGTATTAATATATCGATGATTGCACCAGTAATAACAATAGAAAGACCGATCAAAAACAAAATTGAATCTTCTCGTTTTCTTATAACTGCAATAACAACTACAATAAAACTATATAAAAGAGCTATGATGCGAAGATATCGGAAATATTGTTCCAGAGTCATTGCTAATGAATAGTTTATTAGAGAAAAAAAATAATTAAAGAGACAGATTGTCACAACAGTCCAAATACCGATTTTGGTAAACTCTTTCGAAAATAAATGATACACAAATAGAAAATAGCCTGCATAGGTTATACAAAAAGGAATCAACATTATATATAATAATGTACTATATTTAAATCCTGTTCCAAAAAAGCTATTGAAATCGTTATTAAGAATTGTATATAGAAGCCAAATTCCTAAACTGAACATAGCTAAATATAACGATGATTTATCTTTTCGCCTAAGGGAAAACAAAATAAAATGATATGCTGTCATAAGAAAAATACATCCTAAAAAAAAGATATCCATCATGTTTTGTAGTTTCATTTTCTGTTCTAACAAACCAGAATTGCCCAATGTTACATTAAAACATAAACCGCCTTTTTCATATTCATAATTTGCTGTTTGTATAATTATATCTATAGAATCCCCTGTAATATGAAAATTTTTGTAATGGAATTTATATTCATGTACTGTTGTCTCTTTGTTTTTGCCTATTTTGCCATTAAAACCTATTTTTTCTCCATTTATATAACATACAGTTGGAAACATAGGCCACGGGATAGTAATTTTAAAGTCATCTGACGTCTTTCGAATGAATATTTTTAATCGGTAAGTAGCATAGCCGTTTATTGGCAACCTTTTCCCATGAATAGAATATTGTTCCCATTTGTCAGGAACCGTTATAAAGAAATCTGGTTTTGGATTCTTTCGAAAGTCAACGGGATTTATTAATTTCCCCCAATAGAAAGCCCATTCTCCATCAAGTTTTACATCTCCATCCTTTTTAAAATCCCAATTTCTTAAATTTAGAACAGCTCGTTGGGCTATCGGTATGTTTTTAGATAAGGCAACGGTATTAAAAATTGTGAAAATAATTAGTATAGTTATCTTAATATTTACTTTTAGATTTATCATCTACCTGTTTTTTTAAAGTAAAAGGGGGATTCTCATAAACGCACAATCATCATGACAATTATCTTGCTTAATATAGTCGAACCAAGCGACATTACACTTAGAAACCTTTACGTATTTCTTAAATTTGAAAGAACAAAGATAATAGATAAATAAGTAGATTCTGTGTGTAAATTATTAACATTTATTATTAATATATGCATTTTATTATGTATTATTGTTTTATAAATATCTATAATTAATAATATGATTGATCATTAATCGTTTAATAAAAAATTAAAACTATGGAAACAAAAAGATTAAGTACCGAAGTACTCAGCCGATTGGCAAAAATGGACAAAACAGAAAAACATGAAACAATGAACAAAATGACCTTCGATGTCTTCAATGAGCTAATAGACTCAGGATTTGATGTTGTTGTTTCAAAGACCGATTTAACCATGTTATATTCACTCAATATCGACATATTCAAAAAAACAATTAACGATCAGGTTTTTAAAAACACTCAGGCAGCAACTCCTGTTACATAAGAAACCCCTTTTATGATTTCACCAATCAAGGTTTCATTTATTGTAATGCCTTTTCATGATATTTGGCAACCCAACCTTGCTTTGAGTATCTTGAAACAAAGCCTTTGTAATGCAGAATATTCATGTGATATACATTATGCGAATATTGAATTTGCAAATAAAATTGGGCCGTTTGTATATAATGAAATAATAGACGAATCAATACCATTTGGTGCCGATTTATTATTTGTCGATTACTTTAATAATGGACAAGAATCGAGCAACGAATACAATTACGATTCAATTACAAATGCGAAACAATATGTTGCTAATTTTATAGAAGATACAGCACAAAAAGTTATCAATGGAAAGTATGACTTGATTGGTTTTAATGTAAACTTCCATACAATTCCGTGTCTGGCATTATCTCGGCGGATTAAGGAATTATCACCCGGAACAAAAATCATTTTCGGAGGTTCCAACTGTAATAACGAAATGGGATTGGCTCTGCATGAAAATTTCCCTTGGATTGATTTTGTTTGCAGGGGAGAGGGTGAACATTTAATTGTTGAGATTGCCGACTATCTATCAAGGAAAGGGAGACCGATTCAAGACATTACCGGACTGATATGGAGAGACAATGGACAGTCTATCTCTAATGGAGATAAAACAGAGTTGATTGTTAATCTTGATACGGTGCCGACACCCGATTTTGATGATTGGATGATGCAAATAAAAGCTCATGGATTTGAGAAAAATAAAGAAGAGATCATTCTACCATTTGAATCAAGTCGCGGATGTTGGCATGGAGCAAGACATCCCTGTATTTTTTGTGGATTATGTGCAGAGAATCAAACTTATAGGATCAAAAGCTCGAAAAGAATAATTAACGAACTTTTATCCTTTTCTGATAAATATACTGTTGATCTTTTTTTTGCTATGGATCTTGTTTTCCCATATCAATACTACGATACGTTTTTACCCGATTTGAAAAAGTTAAAGACGGATTTAAGATTTGGGTACGAAATTCGGGCAACGATTACTAAAAATCAATTAAAAGCGATGTATGACGCTAATGTTACATACATGTTATCAGGAATAGAAAGCTTGAATACAAATATCTTATGTCTATTAAGGAAAGGAACACAAGCATATCAAAACATTCGATTACTCAAATGGGGATTTGGATATGGAATAAATATACTATGGTTTCAGCTTTACGGATGCCCTGGTGAAAAACCTGAAGATTATGAAAATATTGCTCGATTAACTCCATTTATTACTCATCTATTGCCACCGAAATCAATGGAATTGATTAGTATGCATCGCTTCTCGCCTCTATATGAAGAACGGCAGAAGCTTAATCTGAAAAATGTAAAACCAAATAAAATTTATAAGTATATATACAAGCTTCCTGAACAACAATTGGGAAAACTGGCATATTATTTCGAATACGAGAACGGTCCGTTTGAATATATTGATTCACTCAAAAAATCTTTTGATGAATGGCACAGTCTGGTTGGTAAGTCAATATTCTTTTTTATTGCATTTGAAAACAAAATACATTTTTACGATACCCGACCAATTGCAAATGAAATGTTTCCTGTTTTATCTGGCAAAGAAAAGGATGTATATCTGGCTTGTGATGCAGGGGTAGAATTTAAAAATATAGCAGAGCAGACCGACGTACATAATACAGAAGAATTACAATTGATTCTTCAACAATTATGTTCAAGAAATCTTATAATTCTGATAGATAACAGATATTTAAATTTGGCAGTTGAATTTTACAATCCCATCTTTCAGATCACAGACATTACTCCTGCTCTTTGTCTTTATGCTGAAATATATAAAACATGGATGCTGGCTATGTTTAATTCGAAGAAAAATACCCATAAATAGTCAACATCCATGTTTTTATCAGTTATTTAATTCCCAAATATAGCTTGAGTCTATTTTCCAATGCCAGCCTTTGATTCTTTGTGAGAATTGTGGGTTCAGGAACTTTAAATGTTTTACCAATCGTTTGGGAACCAGCAATCAATGCTTCATGCAATTGTTTCACATCAATAGTTTTTTCAACAGACGTTTCTACCGGTTGAATTGAAGGATCGCCTAATAAAATAAATCCGGCGATCGTTGCCTGCATTTCTTCATCAAATTTATCTCCAGCATTTCTTATAAAATCGTGACGTGCTTTCAAGAGTGCATGACCTGTAGATAACCCATTAAGCATATTTTGAATAAAAGCTGTTCCGATTCTTATATCTCCACCCCAAAATGTACTGCCAATAAAAGCAATTGCTCCGTTTTTTAAATAAGCCTCACACATTCCTGATCTTACCGCATGTGCATTTCTTTGATCAGGAATTTCGGAAGTAATATCAGTTAAGAAATTCCAACTGGTAAAATACGATTCTTTGGCAAAAAGTTGAGCAGCATAACAGGCACTACTCACAGCCACAGTTCCACTGTTTATTCTATCCGTAATACTTTCTTCGGAAAGTGTGATTTTGTATGTTTCATTATCTCCTTGACCTAAGAGATAGGGATAATAAGGATAACCATGACATAAAAACAAGTGTGTCATTGCACCTATTTGTTTCTTGTTCCAGTCTTCCCATGTATTTGGAGGAGATAATTCATATTTTACGGTAGGGAATACTTTACTTAAAATAGAATCGACAATCTTTTCTGCCAGAACAATCTTTGAAAGACCTATTGATACAAATTTAGATGCAAATGCAAAATAGTCTTCATATACTGCCTTTTTCTTTGGTTTTGATTTTGTTGCCGTATTCAATGCTGTTGCCAATGATTCAGGATCATTATCCATAAATCCGATACGTCCTACAGCTCTATCCAATACGGGAATATAATCACTGATCTTTGTGCTGTATGGATGAGAACTTGCATACGGTAAATCAGAATTAATAAAGCTCGGATCTTCAGGATAGTGTTTGTAATTCTGCTTGATAATCTGAATTAAATCGGTCATTGGGTCAATTAAAATCTGATGAGGGATAACATCCGGACCCCCAAGCAATAAAACATAAATTGGTTGCTCTTTAATGCAAATGGCATCGACTACAGCTTTATTCTGTTTTTCGTCAGCAGGATTCGTTACTTTGGAAGTTTTATATTCCGATTCACTTAATTGATCGACATAAACAAGTTTTGTTTCCAGCCCTCTTGTTTCCTTGTCGGCTTTAATTAGATTATTGACAGCCGGCAGTATCACCGACTCAAATTTTTGTCCATAAAGTTTTACCAGAACAGACTGATTTGTAATAATTACTTTTTTTAACATGATACTATTATTTAGATTATTATTATTGACTACATTCAAATGTATAAAAAATAACGCAAATAATTCTATTGAACCACTATTACTGACCGATTAATATAGTTAAACCCCGGACAAGGTGCCGAGTCTTTGCCCGGGGTTTTGCAATTATGACATGTGTGTAACAACTGTTTTTTGTATTTTTTCTTTTATCAGGCTGTCAGGCTCAAATAGAATATATATATCCTTTATGAGGTTGGCCGTCACTTCATCTTTGGTTGTAACGCTATCGCTCGAAAACGAGAGCCAGAAGGTTCCAAAGCCGTCGAGTTTCACATTACCGCCTTCCACCAGCCACTTAGGCAGCTGGTCGATCAGGTTCACTATCTCATTTTGTACATCACCCGCCGAAAGGGACGATACGTCCGAAATGTCCTTGCTGAGTTCTTTCAAGCTTCGCTTGCCTGTAAGGTTAGGCTGGGCATACCACTTCTTTACCTTGGCTTGTGGATTCATTTTCTCTACTGCTGTATATTTAAGAGCCATAATGAATTGCTTTAAATGAAACACGAAGTAACTAATTATCATCATTCTACAATTTTGCTTTTGTACTTATGGATCTATGATTTCGTACCTCTGCATGTACGAAATCGTAGCTTTCCTTCTGCAGAATAATTATACCTGTAAATATATATTCATTATCAATACATTTATATCTCACGTCCACGAAAGTCGTCATTTGTGGTATAAAGGTTCGATTTTGTGGTATAAGAGTAAAACTACTGTTCAAATGTTACATGGTTGGGTGTGGTTGTTGGAATTTCCTTTCCAATAAACTAAGAACACAAAACGGAAAGTTTTTATTAATGTGAAAGGACATTGGATATACATCTTAGAACCTAACAGCCCTCTACTTTAGAGCACCTAATAAGATTATTAAGCTTAAAACATAGTACAATCATTTCAAAGAATATATTTTAACCAAATTAATTATCTGCCGATTATCGAGTCATTTTAAATAAACGACACAGCAATATATCCTGTAAAGTGATTTTTTCGCAAAGAACAAGCTAAAACAATACTCGATTTTGAAGCCGAATATTTGTTTATACCACAAATTTAAACCCTTATACCATGCATATTGCTACTTATGGACATTGTTGAAATTTGTATTAAACGATCTTCTAAATTTGGATTCTAAATTGATTTATGTAGTAAATCGGAGCGGAAACCGAAAAGCTTTATGAGTAGGAAAATTTTTAAAAATAATATTATGGAACAAAATTTAAAAGCCAGTTCAAGTGAATTTATTCATTTGCAAGTTACGGTAGACACAGACATGTTGATCGGCAAATATCGTAGCCAGTTAAAAAACACCTCTCCGGATAACCCATTTATGATTAACGATAACTTCTTTTATGCTGTAGTTTCAACTAATGCTGCCATTAGCGGACAGGGAACCAGCAATATCAAATTTGCTGCCGTTAAAGATGACAAATTACGCGTTTATGCCACCTCTGAATATGGGAATCTTGATAATCCGGTATTGATATACAATATCCATAAATTAAGCGGAGACGATATCTTAAAAAACTTTCAATCGCACAAAACGAGTAAAGTTGCCGTTCAACCCTGTAATCCGGACGAAGCTCATCCGGAAAAAGTTCTACCTCCCGTTTATACGGAAATGGCTTTCTGGTATTTCGAAGCCTCTGTTGCTAATAAAGGCAAAGAAAGTTTCACATTCCACTTCGCTTTGTATGAACGAGTGAGAACACAGGATAATCCGCAACTAATCGGTTATTTTAAATGGGATCCTACCATTCAAGTTGACAGATGATAACCTGTTATTGATATAAATGAAAGGCGGTTGTTATTATTGCAACCGCTTTTTATACTCTCCTTGCAACAAAAATTATTGTATGAGCATCATAACAAACAGTTAACTTCGATATTCAATTTTTTTGAACATGAAAACAAACTACTACTTAGATGGCATTATTTATTTGCAACTTACGATAACCACAGATCAACTTATGAATGCATGTGAAGAAGGTATTGTCCGCCGAAGTATCGATTCTGATAACCCTACCATAATTGATCCATCATTTGTGTTTACAACCAGATCCAACTATTCAAAGACCAAAGATAAAATTCAGGATTCTTTGCACATCCTTGCCCAGGTTGGAGATCAATTTCGCTTTTATACTATGTCTGAATATGGTAATATTGATAATCCAGTACTAATCTATTCTATTATTCACAACAAACACAAAAAAATTATACAAGATTTAACATCAAGAAAAGTTGTACTCTCCGGTATCGAACCTAATGAAACGACAATTATTCCACCAATCATTAAAGAAAAAATGGATTATTGGTTCTTTGAAGCCATGGTTTCTCAAAAGGGAAAGGAGTGCTTTAATGTGAATTTTGCTATATACCAACGTGACAGAAAACAGGATAATCCTATTTTATTCGGCTACTTCAGTATGCACATGATTTTGACTTCCTTTCAAAACCAACTCTAATAAAACAAGGCGTAACCTGAAAAAAATTATGAATAGGAAAAATTTTAAAAATTAAAATATAACTATTATGGAAAACACAACAAACAAAATGGTCAACGCATGGATCTATCTTGACGAGGATCAACCTTCGGGAGCGGGATACACCTCTCCAAACAGTTCATATCAATCACTAATAATCAACAATGTATATCAATCCGTGGATATGCTTTTTGTCTGCTTCTTCGACACCGTGGAAGATGACCTCGGCTATTATAGCATTGAAATAGGGAATGCCGGCACCGTTCATCCCGGAGGACTGACAACCAAGCAATATTTGCAAAATGTCATAACCGATTCCAGAAAACAAAACCAGGGTATCAAAATTCTGGCAACACTTAACTATAATGAAAATACATTATTGCGAATCTTTTCACAGGACTCATCCAAATGGGCAATCGAAGCGGATACATTTGCGAAAAACCTATGTGCCTACCTGATTTCAAACCAAATGGACGGATTTGACATCGATTGGGAAGGAGCCTTTGCCTGCTCAATTTCGACACAACAATTTACCATTCTATTCAGTGCCATTCGTTCGGTATTCAACACCAGTACAAAATATCTGTATCTGACACTTTCCCCGGCAAGCGTCGGCAATTTGGATGCCACAACCGTGAATACTGATTTTGACTTTCTCAACTTACAATTATATTCAACATTTACTTCTCCAAATGAATTTCTGAAAGTTGGTATTACACCTGCAAAACTTCAATATGGAGCACAGTTCGAACAAGGAATTGGTATCTGGCAAAACGCCAATCAAGTCTTTAAAGCATACTCGGCGGGATTTGATTATAAAAACATTCATTATCCTTACAACATAGTAACCCAATGGAGATTGAACTCCGGCAACTATGAATATGAACAATCCCAACAAATTCTTCTGCATCAATTGATTTATAGCATTCAAACTTCCAATTTCAATGACACGGGAATCATTTCGAATGCGGGTAATCCGCCCATTACGGGACTAATAATCAGGAGCGGTGAAATTTTGGATTCAATACAAGCCACAAACACTTCATCCGTCGGGGCGGTCTTCAATCTGCTTCAACATGGAGGAAATGGAGGCGGTCAATCAATCATTACCCTTGATAAAGGAGACGTGATTACCAAAATCACCGGTTACAAAGGAGTCTGGTTCGGCTGGAATTGTATTGCACAAATCACCGTTACCACGAAAAACGGAAAAACATACGGACCTTTTGGTAACATGAACAACGTCTCTTCCAAGACCTCTTTTAGCTACGTTGCTTCATCAGGACAATCAATTGTTGCCTTTAGCGGAGCAACCACACGTATTCCCGAAGGAGACGGAACCCCATCATTTATAGTTACCGATTTGAATGTAAGCTATGGAAATAGTTAGCGGAAGCCTTTCACCTGAAATAAAATACAACATTGTAAAAATAAAAAGATAAAATATATGTCAACACAAATTTTCTCAACCAAAGACGCATACCACTTTATAAAAGTGGAACAGTATTTCGACCGATACAAAGAATGGGATCAACTCGGATCCGTAGTGTCTCACAACTTTGATCCGCAAACGGAAAATCTTGCCCTCAATTTCAAAAAACAAGATGGCAACCTATGTAGTATGCTCATTCAGTTTCCTCAAAAAGACACATTCCGCATGCGTTTCAACCCAGGCAAAACAGCCGATCAATTCACCACACAAAACACCCGTTCGGTAATACAAGACAATTTTAAAGATTTGAAACGATTGTTGGAAATAAGAGAAGAATTTACAATCGAAGCACAGGAAAATAACAGCAGCATTCAACTTATAACCAAAGGTAGCGACAATAAACCCTGTATGCGAATGCTTGTTAATTTTGCTCCATTCTCTATTACCGTATTCAATGCCTTACAAGACCAAGAGTTTCAAGTTTGGAAAACAGCAGAAACCCCCATTTATTTCACTGCCAACGGATACGACGATTATGCCATTATACAAGCCGTTGCCAAACCCGCCACAGCACGATATGTGGGATTTGGAGAACAAGGAGGACAATCGCTCGACAAAAACACTCAACAAATAAACTATTTCAACTTCGATAACATGCGGTATCGTCAGGTGTATAACCAAGGACCTTTAGATAACCGAGAGCCACTCTATCATTCCGAGCCAGTCTTTTTCGAATACAACGGTGTACCCGATCGTGACAGTGTAAACGCCCTCTTTATCGATAATCCCGGACAATTACTAATTGACATCGGATATCAAAACTCGGGACGATACATGTTCGGTACTCGATTTGGCGACCTCGACTATTACTTCTTTATGGGCAACGACACAGCAACTGTTATCGATAGTTTTACCTCCATTGTCGGTCGGTCGCGATTGAAACCACGATATGTATTAGGATTTCATCAAGGTTGCTATGGATACGAACGTCGTGACATACTGGAATGGGCTGTGAATAAATACCGTGAATACCAGATTCCGATCGATGGAATGCACGTGGACGTTGATATTCAACATAACTATCAGACATTTACCATTGATACTGGTAAATTCCCCAATCCGCAGGAAATGTTCGGTAACCTTAAAGCACAAGGCATAAAATGCAGTACCAACATCACGCCTGTTATCAGCAATCAAGATACTCAGAATTATACCACATACACACAAGCCCGCGACCAACAGCTTTTTGTCAAAGATAATCGTTATCTGCCCGACGATCCTGATAGTAAACGTTATCAGCTTTATGGTGGCGGTAATGAATATTGTCCCAACGAAAATAAAACTGTTGATGGTTTTAATAGCGGACAGCCTTATATAGGAGAAGTTTACTATGGTCAAGATGCAAATAAAAATGATCTGGGTACCACAGGACATTATGCCGATTTAGGCAGAAGTGAAGTTCGCGACTGGTGGGGAACCCAATATCAATACCTGTTCGACATGGGATTGGAAATGGTGTGGCAGGATATGACAACACCTGCAATCCGTGAAAATCGAGGTGATATGAAAGGATTTCCCTTCCGTCTGGAAATAAGTTCCGACTTCCTTTCAGAAACGAAATCAGAACTTACACCTGCCATCAAAGTATGGAACCTCTATTCATATAACCTTCACAAAGCCACCTATCATGGACTTAACAAACTAAAAGGTAGAGAAAATAAACGTAACTTCATCATCGGTCGCGGAAGCTTTACCGGTTCGCATCGTTATGCAGGTTTGTGGACAGGTGACAACTCATCCGACTGGGATTTCCTTAAGATGAACGTGTCACAAGCATTGTCACTCGGCATGTGCGGTGTGGTCATCAACGGACAGGACATCGGAGGATTTGAAACATCAATGGATGGAGGTTCATGGGCAAGCCCCGAACTACTTATCCGCTGGACGGCAGCCGGTGCATTCCTACCCTGGTTCAGAAATCACTATGTACGCAAAGGCCGTAAAGAATTTCAAGAACCATTTATGTATGTGGAATGGTTCAATCAATACAAAGGAGGACAATTACCCGAACCACAAAATTTATATCGAATGGTTCTCCCTATTTGTAAACATTACATTGAACTGCGTTACCGTCTGATTCAAGTGTTTTACGATGCCTTGTTCGAAAACACAATAAACGGCTTACCTATCAGCCGTCCATTATTCATCAATGCACCATCAGACAAATCGCTCTTCAATGACAAAGAGCAATTCCTCGACAATGAATTTTTTGTAGGCAAAGATCTGCTTATTGCACCCGTGCTAAATCCGCAAACACAAAATGGCTTTGATAATTTAGGCAAACGCGATGTATATCTCCCAACAGGCAACAACTGGTATTGCTTCATGAACAATTCCATGCCACTGGGTTCTGTAGTTGAAGGCGGTACAACAATACGCGATTTTGATGCCAACCTGAATACCACAGACAACCACATCAACTTTATTGTACCAATATATGTGCGTGAAGGAGCAATAATCCCAACAGTTGAACTTGAACAGTATGTAGGACAACTCAATGAACAAGGCAAACCAAACCCTGTAACACTCAACATTTATCCAGGTCAATGCGGTTCTTACAATATGTATCTTGATGATGGAGTAAGCCGTTCGTCAGCATCAGTCGATGCCCACCCTGTAGACTTTGGAGGAAGCGAAGATGCAAAAGGAGAATATCGTCAAACAAATATCTTACACCAATACACTTCCCCTAAAACACGGGAAATAACTATTGAACGGATACATGACAACTATACTCCACCGCTCGAAACATATTTCTTTGTTGCTATTCTGCACGACCCTGCGGAACAAAAGGGAGGAAACGGACCTTTGGTGAATATAAAAATCAATGACACCGATATTGCCCTCATTACAGGTAGTTCGCCCGACCAAAAAGCAAATGGTCTTTTAAATTCAACGGTAAATGCGTGGTATTACAACGAAACCATTAACATCAGCTTTATCAAGGTGTTAGATAATGCATCGAAGATTACCCTAACGGCAACTTATAATTAAAGACGATAACATACTAATAAAAAAGTGGAGTCCAGAGACCACTTAAATAAACGGGGCGGAAACCGAAAAGCCTTATGAGTAGGAAACTGAATAATTAATAATAAATATGGCAACAAGTAAATGTGGAGAACACCATTATGGTAATATCACAAAAGCAAAAATCGATGCTATTTTAGAAGCATTAAAAAAAAATGGAGCGACTATAACTGGAAATAACCCTTGGGATGTTGATGTTCACCAGCATGGAATTAAACTACGGGGAACATGGATCGAAAGTAGTGCCACCCTTACAATTATTGTAACAGATAAGGATTGGTATGTACCCTGTGCGAAAATATGGGAAACAATAGATTCTTTAATCAGTCACATATCGGGACTAAACGATAGAGAGGTCCTTTAGGTACTTCGAGAAAACAGCAACAACGGGAAACGTGTTGCTGTCATGTATCACAATTTGATAAGTGGAGTCCAGAACCCACTCTAATTAACGGGGCGTATTCTGAAAAGCCTTATGAGTAGGGACATTTTAAATTTAATAAAAATGAGTAATACAGAAATTAAAGCAGGTTTATTTATTGCTTGCTATGAAATTGGTGGCGATAAAGCTGGTGCACCAACATTTAAAGTT
>Ga0302292_1000167_pt1 | contig 48123 bp, 36 predicted proteins | sample III_Fen_N2_1_FD_194553 | JGI IMG/M metagenome (GOLD analysis project Ga0302292, IMG submission 194553) | Peat permafrost microbial communities from Stordalen Mire near Abisko, Sweden - III_Fen_N2_1 | ecosystem: Environmental > Terrestrial > Soil > Wetlands > Permafrost | place: Sweden: Abisko...
AAATAATACGCCTGTGATTTTTATCAAAGATCCAAAAAAGTTTTCTCACTTTATTCACACACAAAAGCGTGATCCAAAAACAAATTGTAAAAGTCCTACCATGATGTGGGATTTTTTTAGTTTGAACCCCGAAAGCTTACATCAGGTACTGATACTGATGAGCGATCGTGGAACCCCATTCTCTTATCGGCACATGCATGGTTTTGGAAGCCACACGTTCTCTCTTTTCAACAAAAACAATGAACGGATTTGGGTGAAATTCCATTTCATCACAATGCAGGGAATAAAGAATTTCACTGGAAAAGAAGCCAGTGAAATGAAGGGCATTGACCTTGACCAGGCTCAACGTGATTTGGTAGAATCTATCGGAAGAAAAGATTTTCCCAGGTGGGCTTTGAAAATTCAGGTAATGACCGATGAGCAGGCAAAAACATTTAAATGGAATCCGTTTGATATCACCAAAGTATGGTTCCATAAAGACTTTCCATTGATTGATGTGGGTATCATGGAACTGAATAAAATTCCTGAAAATTATTTTCGTGATGTTGAACAGGCTGCATTTGACCCGGCTCATGTTGTTGATGGTATCGGTTATTCGCCTGATAAACTGCTGCAAGGACGTTTGCTCTCTTATCCGGATGCACAGCGTTATCGCTTAGGCGCGAACTATGAGCAGATTCCTGTAAACCAATGTCCTTATGGACATTCAAATTATCAGCGTGACGGATTTATGCAGGTTGGAGATAATGGAGGATCCAGTCCGAATTACCGTCCCAATAGTTTTGATGATATTGTTGTTGACGAAAGTTATAAAGAACCACCCATGCATTTGGAATCAAACATTGCCGATTGGTTCGATCGCAACGAAAACGATGGTGACCATTTCACACAGCCAGGTCTGTTGTATAGCAAGGTGATGAGCGAAAAAGACAAGAAAAATCTGGTAAGCAATATTGTAAGTTCAATGCGTGGCATTTGTGGAGAAAAAAAAGATGAGATTATTGACCGGCAACTGAGCCTTTTTTTTCAGGCAGATTACAACCTGGGAACGGCAGTAGCTAAAGGATTGGGAATTACTATTGACGAGAAGAAATAAAGAACGTCGGCAAAGCTTCACTCCTTATTTGAATATATTATATAGCATCTAAATATGAGCAAAAATGTATCGGACCAGCTGGTGGAAGCATTAGTCGAAGCGGGCATAGAAAGGATATATGCATTGACCGGTGATAGTCTTAATCATCTAAATGAAGCTGTGCACCGCAATGGCAAAATCAGATGGATACATGTACGAAATGAAGAGACAGCTGCATTCGCAGCCGGAGCGGAAGCCCATCTGAAAGGCCTGGCATGTTGTGCCGGCAGCAGTGGCCCGGGGCATGTACACCTTATAAACGGTTTGTATGACGCACACCATTCATCGGCATCTGTATTAGCCATTGCCTCAACAATTCCAACAAAGGAATTCGGAACAGGCTATTTTCAGGAAACAAATACCCTCAGGCTTTTTGACGATTGCAGTTGCTATAATCAGATCGCTACGACACCGGCACAACTCCCGCGTATGTTGCAGGCAGCTCTTCAACATGCCGTGCATAAAAAAGGCGTAGCTGTTCTTGGATTGCCGGGCGATATTACCAATCTTCCGGCAGAAGCACCTGAAACTACAATCACGCTTTTCAGGAACCAACCCATTGTCAGGCCATCGGAAGACGAACTGATGCAACTTGCCAAACTTTTAAATTCGTATAAAAAGATCACCATTTTTTGCGGCATAGGTGCTGCGGAGGCACACAATGAAATCATTCAGTTGGCCGAAAAGTTAAAGGCTCCGGTTGCCTATTCATATAAAGGGAAAATGGCTATTCAGTATGATAATCCGTATGAAGTGGGAAACACAGGATTGCTGGGGATTCCATCGGCTTATCATAGCATGCACGATTGCGAATTGCTCGTGTTGTTGGGCACTGATTTTCCATATACACCCTTCATGCCAATGGAAAATAGAATTGTACAAATTGACATTAAACCTGAAAACCTTGGACGAAGAGCGAAACTTGATATGGGACTTTGCGGAGATGTGAAAGATACCCTGCAAGCACTTTTACCTATGATAGAAATAAAGGAGGATTCCGCTTTTCTTGCAAAACAACTGATGTTTCATAAAGAAGTCCAAAAAAAATTACTGATCTATGTAAATGATACCGGTAAATCAAATGCTATTCATCCTGAATTTGTTGTTTCTGTAATCAATGAACTCGCCGCCAAAGATGCTATTTTCACAGTAGACACAGGAATGTGTTGTGTGTGGGCGGCACGCTATATTGACGGAACAGGTGAGCGAAAGATGCTGGGTTCATTCAATCACGGGTCTATGGCAAATGCCATGCCTCAATCCATTGGCGCAGCGTTGGCTTGTCCGGACAAACAAGTGATTGCGTTTTGTGGTGATGGTGGCTTGTCCATGATGATGGGCGACCTGATGACAATTGTCCAATACAAATTGCCAGTGAAAATTATTGTTTTTAATAACCGTTCACTCGGAATGGTGAAACTGGAAATGGAAGTTGCCGGAATTCCTGATCTGGAAACAGATATGCTGAACCCTGATTTCACTAAAATAGCCGAAGCAATGGGAATACCGGGCATTACCATTAGTGACCCCGGTGAAGTGAAATCAGCGTTAAAAAAAGCCTTTCAGCACGAAGGCCCCATATTGATTACGATTCAAACCGATCCGAATGCTCTTGTCATGCCTCCCAAACTGGAATTTGACGAGATAAAAGGTATGGCCTTATATATGGGAAGGATGATGTTGGGTGGACGTATGGATGAGGTTTTCAATATTATTTCGTCCAATTATAAACATATAGGCGAGGTTTTGTAACCCTTCTTGAGAAAGACCCGGCTCAGTTCGCCCGTCCTTGCCAATGCTTGATTCCTGCGCTATTTGTTTGTCTCTTCCAGAGCCTTCACAAAATAGCATTGCAGTCATCTACGCATTCACTGCGTCCGTTCTCAAGGTCGCCGTCAACCATACCACTTTCCAACGTCAGCTTTGCGGAATACTTCAGCGTTTAGCTCTAATAATGGTTGTTATAAAATCTCAAGGTAAAAAATAGAAGACATCTATCTGATCAGCGTGGAAGTACTTCAAAAACTCCCCCATTTGAACCACTTTTTAAGCAAAGAATATCGTGAAAATCCTGATTGACAACGGACACGGGTTTAGCACCCCAGGCAAACGCCCGCAGGTGGAAAGACTGCAAAGGAATAGTGCATCTTCTAATGGAATCAAAAATTTCATTAGAAGAGTTTGGTCAGAATGACCGAAGAAGCAGAGATTTGTGAATTTTTTTCTTTCAGTTGGGTATCTTACCTGAATTTCCACTTATAAATGTCTTTTTTTTCCAATACTTTAAAATAAGTCATGTTTTCTACGTAAGAAACATGACTTTTGATTATTTTTGCATCGTTATTTTGCAATATGACGTATGGTAATAGCAGAACAAATAAAAGAAAAGATAAGATCCTTTCCAGATGGAATCGTTCTTACATTAAAGGATTTTAATGTGGATGTCCAGTATGAGGTTACACTTGTTAAAGCCCTCAGTAGACTTGTCGCAAAGGGAGACTTGCAGAAGATATCCAAAGGTCGATACTATAAACCTCGCAAAACCATGTTTGGTATTTTAAAACCAGCATCAACAGAGATTGCAAAGGATTTCCTGGAGAAAGGAGGAAAGTTGTTAGGTTACATAACTGGTACGGCTGCTTTTGCTTCTATGGGATTGACTACTCAGATAACGTCCTCTATTGTAATCGGTTCAAACAAATATCGGCGTCCTTTAAAACGAGGAGAATATAATATATCTTTTCTGTTACAACCTAATCCCATAACGGAGAACAATATCCCTTTGCTGCGAATTCTGGATGCAATCAGACTTATTCGGGAAATTCCGGCTGCCACATCTAATGAATGTGTCAAACGGTTAGGTAAAATTATAGAAGACTTGCCCAAACAGCAACAAAAGGAACTTTGTGTATTGGCAGAACAATATACGCCTTATGCACGAGCTCTATTAGGGGCAATATTGGAACAGAATGGTATTGAAACTTACAATTTAAAATCGTCTTTGAATGGAGTCTCAAGTTACAAACTACCTATCTCAGATGAGATATTATCGACGAAACAAAATTGGAATATTGTATGAGACTTCATGAAAACAGACAGTTATCAAGAAATAGCTTCTACCCAAGAAATAGAAGTTAGCGTTAGTGAGATTTTGAAAATGATTTGAATGAAGAATATGAAAGATTTGATTGCCTGTTGAGGCTTAGATTGTGAAAATTGTGATGCTCACATTGCTACCGTCAACAATGACAATGAGCTGCGTATTGAGACTGCCCGAAAATGGAGTGAGATGAATCACGCTCCTGAGATTACAGCTGAGACCATCAACTGTATGGGTTGTCGTACGGATGGAGTAAAGTTTGCTTATTGTGATTAAGGCTAATGCGACGAATAAACTTAGCCCGTTGTTTTACTTTTATCTATTAATTAATCTGTTTGTTTTGATTTTTCCATAGATAAAAGTATATTTACAGTTGAATTGGAGCAAGTGTAGCATTAAAATATAAGGGCCATGAGAAGAAAAATATACGACAAGTTGGTTGAATGGAAAAACAAAACCGACAGAAAACCTCTTATTGTCAACGGAGCACGTCAGGTCGGCAAGAGTTATATCCTGCAAGAGTTCGGCAAACAAGAGTTTGAAAACTACCTGATTGTCAATCTTGAAACAGACAAGGCGCTTGCCCGAAAATTCGAGGAAGATATTACCCCGATGCCTATTATTCAATATCTTGAATCGGCACATTCTCAACGGATTATTCCCGGCAAGACATTAATCATTCTCGATGAAATACAGGCTTCGGAAAGAGCTTTAACCTCCTTGAAATATTTCTGCGAACAAGCTCCCGATTATCACATTGTCGCAGCAGGTTCCTTGCTTGGGGTGGCTATTAATCGTAAACAATACTCATTTCCTGTCGGAAAGGTTGATGAACTTTCTCTGTTCCCAATGGACTTTGAGGAGTTCTTATGGGCATTGGGTAAAGAAAATTTTGTCGCATTGATTCGTCAGCATTTTGAGACCAATGAACCTTTGGATGTTCACTCCATGGCGATGGATTTTTATAATAACTATTTGATTGTCGGAGGTATGCCTGCTGCAGTTAAAGAGTTTATAGCTACTAATAGTTTTGTAGCAGTAGCTGATATTCAGAACAGAATTTTAAATGAATATATAGCCGATATGGCTAAATATGCCGAACCCTATACCAGCATTAAGATACGCGCTTGTTATGAATCCATTCCCGCTCAGTTAGCCAAAGAGAACCGAAAGTTTCAATATCGTGTCGTGCAGAGAGGTGGAAGTTCCACTATCTTCGGAGAATCAATTGAGTGGTTAAAATATGCCGGAGTTATTCTAAAATGTCAGAAAACCACTCAAGGTACCATGCCAATTAAAGTACATATTGATTTAAGTGATAATTTTAAAATTTATATGTCAGATGTTGGTATGCTTACCATGCAGTCCGGCATAGCCACTCAAGCTATTTTATCTCCTATCGAAACAGAAAACACCTTCATGGGGGCTGTTGCCGAAAACTATGTGGCACAGGCTTTTGTTTCAAATTTGATACCGCTGCTGTATTGGAAGAACGAAAATACCGCCGAAGTTGATTTTGTTATACAAAAGGGCGTAGATATCATTCCCATAGAGGTTAAAAGCGGTGTGCGAGTTCGTTCAAAAAGCTTAGGTATCTTTATGAATCAATACCCGTGCCCTTATGCCATTCGCCTGTCAAAAAAGAACTTCGGGTATGAAAACAACATAAAGTCCGTTCCCCTGTACGCAGCGTTTTGTATATGAAAGCCCAACCACTCCCGACAGCAAAATGAATGCCAATCCAAGTGGCACTTTATGCATGCCTTGCTAGCGCTTCCGGTGGAAAGCGGCATGGCATTCCGGCTCAGTTCGCCCGTCCTTGCTAATGCTTGATTCCTGCGCTATTTGTTTGTCTCTTCCAGAGCCTTCACAAAATAGCATTGCAGTCATCTACACCTTCCCTGCGTCCGTTCTCAAAGTCGCCGTCAACTATACCGCTTCCCACCGTCCGCTTTGCGGAATACTTTAGCGTCTGACTCTAATAATGGTTGCTATAAATCTCAGATAGGAAAGAATGTCATGTCTGCGATGCAATTCATATGAAAGATTTTTCAGATTTGGAGCAAAAAGGAAAGGAAAATAATTACTTAAGAGTATTCAGGGATAGTTCTAAGATAGTGTCTCAATTAGCGTTTCTTACAGAGTTTGAAGCAAATTTGACAAATAGTTTTTTTGAAGATTGAAGCAGTTGAATTTCAATTATTAATAAAAAATCATTGATACAGAATAACTAATTTAAAATTTATGTATTTTTAGCGTTTGAAAAATTGGGGAAAGGGTGTTGATGGCAATGTTTATTGTTTGATGTGCAAAATTTTAGAAACAAAGGGGATGAATAAACGAAATTGTAAAAAGTGCGGTTTATAATATATTAAATGATGTTTAATAGCGTAGATGTTAGTTGTCAGTGTAAAAAAAGAGAAAGAAACGCTTTGTGTGTAAACAAAGATTTAGAAAATTAATATCATATATACCAAGTATATGATATTCAAAATATAAATAAAATATTAATTAATCTCATGTTAAAAGAAAACGAGGAAGTTTATAAATACTATTTCTATTTTATTCAAGAGAGGATGAATGTTTTTTGGAATAAGTATGATGAAAAAAACAAGATATATACGAAAGACCCGATTTTACGGCAGAATAAATTCACAAATGTTTATCGTGCTTGTGACAGGGTTAGTCAGTATCTGATAAAAGAGGTTATCTACAATCATTTTGATGGCTTAAACGAAAAGGATATTCTTTTAAGAATACTTATTTTCAAGATATTTAATAAGATAGATACCTGGGAGTATCTGGAACGTAATGTGGGTGTCATTTCTGTATCCAATTTTAAACTCCAGCAAATTAACGCGCTGCTTTCCAAAAGAATAGCAGATACACCCATTTATAGCAATGCTTACATGATGACAGGTACACACTCAAAGTACAATCATTTACAATTTAAGCATGAGAAATGGCTGCAAATGGTTAAGTCAGAAATAATAGATATGGGAACGTTAGAGAAAATAATCAAGGCAAAATCAATGGAAGAAGTCTATTACATTTTGCGATCAATCTCTTTCATAGGTGATTTTCTGGCATATCAGTATACGATAGATATGAATTATTCTCCAGTGTTAGAATTTAGTGAGGATAGTTTTGTGAAAGCAGGTATTGGAGCTATTCGAGGAATAAAGAAGTGTTTTGAATCATTGGGTAAAAACAGTTTTGAAGATGCTATTAGATATACACACGACAATTTCGAGGATTTGCAAAACAAGTATGGCTTTACAGAATTCAAAAGTTTATTTGGACGGCAACCAACCTTGATTGATATTCAGAATTGCTTCTGTGAGACAGATAAATACTTACGGGTAAAAATGCCAGAGTTAATGATTGACAATAAAAGAATCAAACAAAAATATAAACCATCAACACAACCCATTCAATTATTTTTTCCTCCAAAATGGGAGTTGAACGATAAAATTGGAAGCATATGTTTACAGCAGAATACGGAGGGGTTAATTCCTTTTTAGTGGGTGCATCACGACTTTTATTAGAAAAGGGAATATGCAGGGAAACACGTGGAAGAGTCTGTTACGAGTTGCCTGAACCTTTTATGTTTAAGATCACAAATCCAAAAGCCAGATTAGTTACAATTCCAGAAAGAAAATGGAATGTGGCGTTGGCATATGCCGAATCGTTGTGGTTGGCATGCGGAAGAAACGATTTAGGGTTGATAAGCAGGTATTTATATAGAATGAAAGACTTTTCGGATAATGAAAAAACCTTGAGAGCAGGGTATGGCCCGAGATTAAGAAAATTCAATGGTAATGCTGAAGATTATTCGATTGCTTATTCCTCAGAGAATGTGGATCGTTTTAGTAATAACACTATTGATCAAATAGATTTTGTGGTCAAATGTTTTCAAAAAGATATCGAGACCCGATAAGCCATAATTACAATAGGTGATCCGGTAAAAGATAGCTTTGATATAAACAATGAACTTAAGCAAACAAAGGATTTTCCTTGTACCCGTTCGTTACAGTTTATGAAACAGCCAAATGCAAATAAGTTGAACCTGACTGTGTATATGCGATCAAACGATATCCTTTGGGGTGCCAGTGCTGTGAATATCTTCAACTTTACTTTTATACAAGAATATATCGCAACAATCCTGGGATTGGAAGTGGGAGATTATTATCATATAGCCAATAACTTTCATTATTACACAGACAAAAAAGAGTGTATTGAAAAGGTGGCTGCCGTCAGAGATTTCAACGATGAATCATTTGATTATAAAACAAATTATATGTCGTTAATTGATTTTGACAAACAAATAAAGAGGCTTGAATACGCAGAATCTAAAATATCTTTTAGTGAAATTGATATTGATTTTAATGATGATTTTTTCAACGATTGGTATAAGGTATTATATCACAGAATAACAAAAAATAAGGTGGATTTTATCAATCCGATACTCAATAAAATAATTATTCAAAATTAAATGCTATGGATAAGGAAAGCATAAAGAAAATTACTGATGATGTTACCGAGATCCTTCTTAAAAAGAATCAAGATTATGGCGGAGCCAGCTTTGATTTAGGTTTAAATGGAAATATGGTGCATTTGTGGGATAAGGTAAAACGGTTTAGAAGTTTGGTTGAGAATAACAGCAAGAACCCGAATTTTGAAGGCATAGATGATACCTTAAAAGACATTATTGGATATGCAGTAATAGGATTACACATACTAAATGACGAAACTATCAAAGATAAAATTCACGGTGAAAATAATTATAAATAGTTTTATATGCCACATAACATATTTATTAGTCATTATGGAAAAGATGACGAACATGTACAGTCTTTAAAAACAAGACTAAAGGACCAAGGTTATGATGTAAGAAACTTTTCAGTTGACAGTACTAATCATAAAGATGGGCGAAAACCATCAAATGAGGTAATTGAAAGATTGCTAAGAATGAGAATAAGTTGGTCTAGTACATTTATCTGTTTAATTGGGCCCAAGACTCATACAAGAGCATGGGTTGATTATGAAATAAAAAAGGCTACTGAACAAGGTAAAAGAATAATAGGAGTTTACACTCATGGAAGTAAAGAAACTGCAGCATTACCTAAAGATCTTGATAAAGTAGCTTCAAATATTATTGGATGGAATTCAATAGATAAGATTGGGGATATAATTACTGGAACTAACTTTCCAATGGAAGACCCTGATGGAAACATAATAAAGGATTCTTTCGATAGACCAATAATAAGGTGCTAAATGAAGATATATTCGTATATGATTGACCATGATTTTGGCTTAGCTCCTAATCCATTTGGTAAGTATTGTACAGTAGCAGTATGTAAGCCTAAAATTAGAAAAAGCGGAAATTTAAAAATAGGTGATTGGTTAATTGGAACAGGTTCAAAGTCACTTAAAAAATCTTCTGGGTTTGAATGTGTATTAAAACTTATTTATGCTATGCAAGTATCAGAAATATTGTGTTTAAATAAATATTGGAATGATCCTAGGTTCAGATATAAGAGACCAGTTATGAGAGGGGGTACACTTTCCACTATGTTTGGTGATAATTTTTATCATTTGGATGCAAATAATAATTGGGTTCAAGAAGATTGTGCTCATAATAATTTTGATGGAGTATATAATGAAGATCACTTCAGGAAAGACATCTTTGGGGAAAATGCACTAATTTCTGAACACTTTTATTATTTCGGAGATAAAGCCCCTGAAATTCCTGGTAATTTAATTAGTGTTTGCCATACAACTCAAGGGGAAAAAATAGTTAAACCTAATGAGCTAGCTCTTGGATTTTTAAACTGGTTACAAAGTAATTTTTCAACTGGATTGAATGGTTTTCCAATAAGTTGGGTAAAATACAATAAATCGACATGGCGTTAATTAGGCCTTTTATAGAATATTTTCTGATTTTTAAAACATGCTAAGTATCAAGATAATCAATTTATAATATGTCAGGAATTAATAGGGTACTAAACGAATGTGCTAATCTTTTAGAATCAAGAAAAAGTAGTGGCATAAAATGTGCTTTTTTAAGTTACCAAAAAGAAGACAAATAAATCTGTAAAAAAATAGCTGATTATTTACTTGCAGCAGATATCGATGTGTATTTTGATGAATATGACTGTGATTTAAAAATCAATAGGCAAAGTGACAATCCAAAAGGAGTTGTAGATTGCATAAGAAAAGGAATAAATAATAGTAGCCATATGTTAGTTGTTGTATCACCTTCAACTTTAAAGTCAAAGTGGGTACCTTGGGAAGTTGGTTATTCATATGATGATACAAAACTTAGTGTTCTTACTTTAAAAGGAATTCAAGATACCGATTTAGAAGCTTATTTGAAAACAGTTAGGGTAATACGTGGAACAAAAACATTAAATCAATACCTCTCTGAATTAAAGGGTTTAGATATAATTGCAATGGAATCAAGAAGCCTAATTCTGGGTCATGCAAAGTCACCTCATCCATTAGATAATTATTTGGATTGGAAATTATAAAATACAAAAATATGCGCGATCACATTAAAATGCCATTATCAATCTACGTCTTATTTCATAGCAAATACAGCGATGGATTAAAAGTTTATACCGATATATATCACTTGCTTTGTCGAAATCCTGAACAACCTTTAACAGATGGAATCGATATACCTGTTTTTCTGAGAACTGGGAACCAAGATACACCGATACCTGAAATTGATTTTGAACAAAGTGATAAAACCGCTCTTTTGCTTCTTGTTGATGAATCAATGTACTGTTGTCCCACTTGGAGAATATATATCGATTCTTTAATTTCTTCATCTAAAGCAAATGAAAATATAAAAATTTATCCGATTGCTCTATTTAAATATGCATTTGATATTGATAAAGAATTAGCTAAGAGTCAATTCATTTCATTAAAAACACATTCCATTGCTGATAATTGGGATGAATTTCAATTGCGTATATTTGATAACCTAAATCGTTTGATAAAAAACCAAGGAAAGAATAAACTAAAGCTTTTCATTAGTCATTCAAAGAAAGATATTCCCATCAGAACGGGTGAATTAAAGGCTAAAGAATTACGTGATTATTTAAGATCCGACACAAAATTAGATTCATTCTTCGATGCTAATGATATATTTGATGGATATGATTTTGAAAAACAAATCAAACAGAATGTCAAAGAGTCATTGATGATTATTCTCGAATCGAATACCTATTCAGAAAGAGAATGGTGCCGAATTGAGGCTTTATCAGGAAAAACAAATAAAGTTCCTACCGTAGTTGTCAATCTTATAGATGGAATTGTAAAACGCACTTTTCCATATTTAGGAAATGTGCCTCGCATAATGTATGATAACAATTGGAATGAGATAGTTAATTTGTTACTAAAAACTGCACTTAATCAGTATTATCAAGAACAATTACTTGATAAAATAAATAAACAGATAACAGGTAACCCTTACACAATTTTACCTATTGCTCCTGAACTATTATCTTTTTACTTGATTAAAAGTGCAAAAAAAGTATTATATCCAGAACCTCCTTTGGGGTCAGAAGAAATAAACTTCCTGAAATCATATAAGAATAAAATAGTATTTAGAACACCGATTCAAGCATTTTCAGACGCTGCAATAAATCTAAAAAACAAACAAATTGCTATTTCAATTTCTGAACCAGAAGATATTCAGTCATTTGGCGGTGGAGATGCTTTAATCAGGGATATTACAATTGAAATTTCACGCCATATTTTAATTGCAGGTGCAAAGTTGGTTTATGGAGGAGATTTACGTTCGCAAGGATTTACAGAGCTTTTTCGAGATCTTTCTTGTCAATATGGGCAATTAGAGAAATCGGATAATACAACAAAGTACTTTACCAATTATTTCGCTTGGCCGATAAGTTTAAATTTGACAGAAGTTCAAAAAGTGGAATTAAAATATAGCCGTGTCGATACGAAAATAGTTGAAGCTCCGGATGAGTGCCCTATAGATAAAATACAAGAGTTTTTATCCCCAACAACCCCTGAAAATAATTTTCTCTGGGAAAAATCCCTCACAAAAATGAGAGAACAAATGGAAAGTAATGTGAATGCTCGAATTATTTTAGGTGGTCGTGTCAGTGAATTCAAAGGAAAATATCTCGGTATTATCGAAGAATTTATTATTTCAAGAAACTATAATCATCCTATTTATTTATTAGGAGGATTTGGTGGTGCAACAAAAGTAATTGCTGATATTATTGAAGAAGGCGATGGCTCGTTTTTAAAAAAAATAATACGGGAAGATTCTGCATATAAAGAGCTTATTGAGTATTATAATCATAAAGATAAAACAAATCCGATAGATTATGATGAAATCATTGCTTTAATTAAAAAAGATGGAATTACGGGACTCAATAATGGTCTGGACGAAGAAGAGAACAAGATACTTTTTCATTCAACTAATGTTCTTGAAATTGTTGCACTGGTTTTAAAAGGATTAAATTCACAATTATAATTAATATGCTACACAGAGTTTTTGTTAGTTACCACCATGCCAATGACCAAGCATATAAAAATGAGTTGGTTAAATGGGCAGGAGAGAATGATATATTTATCGATTGGTCCGTTGATACAGGAGATATTTCTGATGATTTGACAGATCAACAAATCAGAGAAATCATTAGAGATGAATACTTGAGAGAATCTACTGTGACTATTGTCTTGGTTGGAACTGAAACGAAGTACAGAAAGCATGTTGACTGGGAGATCTACTCAAGCATGTATGATGGGGTAGTCAATAAAAAATCAGGAATAATAGTTATTAATCTTCCAAGTATTAATTGTGCCAATTGTCATTCATCTCATTTAGGGGAAAAAGAAAATGTTTTTCCAGAATATCAACATTGGATAACAATTACAGAAAGAGCAGAGTATGAAAGACGTTATCCATATATGCCAGATAGGATTATTGATAATTTATTAAAATCAGAAGCTGAAGTGTCAGTTATTGGCTGGGATAAACTCTCAGTCGATAAATTAAAGTATATGATTGAAAAAGCTTTTGAAGATAGAACCAGCTGTGAATATGATTTGAGTAGATCAATGAGACGAATAAATTCATAGATTATGTTATTGAAATTAAGTATTTGTGTGTGTAAGCGCAGAGATTAGAACTATGCCCGGAATTGCCAAAAGAAAATACGCAGGAGAATTAATGAGACTTAACAAACGATTAAAGCATCCATTAAAAAGTTTAAGCAGTATATTACCTGAAGACTTTTCTGCTCAAACAATCGTCTCTGAATTCCAAAAATATTATCCTTTATTATGGAATGAAATGTTGGAAAGATATGGGAATTATAAGGCTAAAGATGAATTTTTAATAAGCCAAGGAAAGCCTGCAAGATACAAACCTCTTGAACCAACTCTCTATATTAAAAGCTTACCACAGGTAAAACTGTGGTTAAGTTCGGGACATAAAGCAAAACATAGTGAACATTATAATGAAAATAAGCGAAATGAGAATTTAAAAACCTTATCGAATAAACAAACGATTTCTGTTATTAAATACAATGAAAGAGTTCAGAAGAATACTGATACATTACAGTATGTTGAGCCCTTGTATATAGATGCATTTATAGCAGCTTATCATCAGAAAGGCATTACGACAGAGAATAAAGTTGAAATTTTCAATGAACTTAAAAAATATCACACACCTACAGTAAATGAATTCTTTTCTAAGTTGAATGATGCAGAAAGAAATCAGCAAGTACGCTTGATGGCATTTAAACAGGTTCAATCGATAGGCAAATATGTAAAACTAAGAAAGAATTTTAAAGGAACGAAAAAAACATACATGATTGAATCTTGTGATTTCAATATGACACCCGTTGATTTGTGGAATCGTATAGAAACTAACAATATACAAAACAAAAAACATTATAATTTCTTCATATCTCATAGCTTATTCGACAAGAATGAAGTCAAGAAAGTTATAAAATCTCTAAATAAATCTGGTTATAATGTGTACTGTGATTGGACAAGTGATAATGATTTTCTAAAAAGAGACTTGGTAAGCGAATATACAAAAATGATACTTCAAAAAAGACTTGAACAATCTGAGTATATCTTGTTTGTCAAATCGAAAAATTCTCTAAGTTCCGATTGGGTAAAATTTGAGCTTGAGTATTTTCAAGAATTAGGACGAAAAATCTTTTATATTGATCTTGATAAATCTATTGATATAAGGCTGTCTGAATTTGTGAAGTTGGATTTCGAAATAGATGATAATAAATTAGAAATAAATGACATAACTTTATATTACGTCTTAGACGTAATATAAAGTTAAAATGGCAATTGGAAAATGAGGAATGATGAATTAAAATAAAGGTTGAGTATGTCAACTGTAACAAGAAAAATATACCTATTAAGATACACAACCAGAAAATACTGCAGAATTGAAGAGCAAAGGGGTAGCTGACATTTTTCGTTTTCCGTCTATACCCGTAGCTGAATGGAAAAGATACACTTTGGTTTTTGTAAAATTCAAATTTAAAAACTTATGCAAAAAATAATTTTATCAATACCCGAATTAAGGAGGTCTAATTGGAATCTGGTATATAGATTTATTGATGAGTTTTACAAAAGTACGTTAGTCGAGGAAGTGTTTAATGAGTTGCAACTTAAAACAACTGCAATAACAATCGCTAATAATTCATTGGATAAGGATGCTTACAGTGCCTATGGTGAAGCACTGCTTTTTAATTCTTTACCAACTAAAGATAAAACAACATTTAGTATTATATACTTGAAAAAGGATGATAAAGAAGATTTTTCTGATTTAGTACCGTTTTTTCTATTGAAGAATAAATTTAGAGATAAAATCACCTTAGGTATTGATGTTGGAAGCATTTCTTTGGATAAGAATAAGCAAAATGAATATATATTTAAATGTAGTGATTTCCTAAGATTTATAGATGACAAAAAGCCTTTATTTGGAAAAAGAAGCGTCTATTTTATAAATGTAAAGTATATTGATAAAACAACAGGAGAGATCAGAAATTATTCATTGGACAATGTTACCAGTTTAGTTGGAAAAGGAAAAACAACTAATAGTAATAACTTTAGTGAGAAAAAAGATCTTAAAGCAAGCCGTAGATATTTACCTCTATTAAAAATAGATGAAGAAAATTTTGTAGGATTCTTTGGGCAGAAACCTCTTTTGTCTGAAGAAGCTAAATATATGTTAGAGTCGACGATAAGTTTGACAAAAGAACTATATAAAAAGAAATTTCCCAGTGATGATATTCCTTATCATTCTCTGTTTGAAGAATGGTTGACAAAAGCATATTTTCATTCTGTTGGTTTGACCTTTGATAAAATTGGAAGAATCAAATATGAAGGATTGAAAAATGTATTGCATGCATATTGTAATAATATTTACGAATTAGTTCAAAATATTATATTCCATGGCGGCAAGTATGGATTAGCATATTTTGTTTTTAATCGCAAAGAAAATATTTCAGAAAGTCAAAAAATAAAAATACCCGATTTTGAGAAATACAAAAATGATGAACGATTTATTGAAATAGGTATTTTTGATTATGGAGAGCAAGGTATAATTGATAAATACTTGTTTGAAGCAAATGAAAAAAGAAACGATGATCCAGTAAAATATGGAGATTGGATTAATGAATTAAACGGTATAAGTATAAAAGATTTTTTTGACCTAAACTCTATTCTCACAACAGGGATAAATAGACCGCAATTAAGATATGCCGCTAATTTAGGCCTAAAATCATTTGCTAATTCAGTGTTGAAACATAGTGGATATTTTAGTGTAGAAAGTAATGTTGCTGGTGGAAAATGTAGAATTGAGAGTATTATTGAAAAAGATACAAACGACATAAATGAACTCAATTTCGGAGATGTAAAAACAATTGACAATATTAGTGGTACTCACTATGAAATGATATTACCAGTCAAAGGAGAAAAAACAGTTTATTCAACTGTTACACAGGCTAGACCGCAACATAGTAGATTGAATGATTTATTAAAGAAACCACCGCGTGTTATATGTGAAATTTCTTTCAAGGATGTTCTTACTGCTGATTTTTCATGGATTTCATTAAGTAAAGAACAACAACAGAGGAATATTGAAGGGATAGGGGAGAAAATAAATACCTTGGTGAAAGAAAAAACAACTGATAATACTATTGCTATTAATGTCAGTGATTTCAAAGATGCGACTGCTGAATTTGTTTATAGACTAATAGCTTATATTCAACTACATTCAGAATTACCATTTGAAAGTTTAATTCTAACTCATATTGATGATAATTTATTAAATGATATATGTGAGAAGATTAAAATATATTTACTTCCTTCCAATAACCAAAATAATGATTGGAAAATTTGGAATAATAATGCACCTGTAGTATTGATAAGTGAAAAGATGCGATTTCAGATTTTGTGTGGCGAAAAATTGAATGAGTTTTTATATATAAATAATGAGATTAAGTTGAAATATCCAAATTTCAATTATTTCTCAATAAAGTATGTAAGTGCCGATGTTTCCTCTCAATTTAAATCGATTAAAAACAGCTTAATCAATCATTTTTATGAATTTGAAATCGAAAATGATGGCAAATTACTTTTTGAACAATATGTCCTCAAAATATTAAAATGCCCTATTGAATCAGAAGATATAGGATATCTTGTGAGTCACAACAATACTCGTGTTGGTAGTAAACTGATCATTAAAAACTTTTATGAAGCTGATTCAATGTTTCAAAGTAGTTTTTTTACTGAGCGTCTTGCTTACCTCATTGTATGCGAGATCATAAAATCAAAGTGTTTAGCTGATATTGATAAAAATCACAAAGCTGTTTTGATAGGTTATAAGCCTTATTCTGAATTATTGGTAAAATCATTAAAGGAAATGATAAATTCAACATATAAGTTGGATACTGGCGGTGATATTATAACAACAATTATTACCGCCAATGAAGAAGAAAGCGGAAATATTATTTGGCGTTTTGATAACAAAATAATTCAGAATGAAATTATTTCTGATCCTAATAACTATAAGTACATTACTATAGTCCCGATTGGTTCAACCCTTACTACCAATGATAAAATAATAGCATTTTTTAAACTACATGTAAAAAGAGAAAGCAAAACAGACGTAGAACTACACTCAAATAATTTTATCTATAATCATTGTGCAATAGTTGTTCGTGATGTAGTAGGAACGACTATCACAGAAGAAGAACGCCGGCAAAAATGGATAAATATACAAAATAAATCTATAACAACTGAACTTCAAAATTTAAAGAATAAAGAGGTTGTGTTTTCAATGGAAATAGGTGCAAAAGATGAAAGTCAGAATAATTGGTTTTCTAAATTTGATAAGAGATTCTTTCCCATGCAATGGCAAAACGAAGAATATGTAAATGATACAAATAATTCCTCACTTAATTCTCAAAATCTAATTGGATATCCAAGGGTAATAAAAATTGACAAAAAACAGTATAATTTTGAATATAAGCGGTTAAATGAACTCAAAGACAATATTCATTTTGGTCATATCAAAAATCATAAATCACATTTTCGATATTATATAGATACTGAAAAATATGTACGAAAAACTGACACGCCTGAGTTCAACAAATGGATAGAAATTGTAAACAAAAGGAGCTTTTTTAAGACTGATGTTTTAAATGTACTAATAACTCCGAATGTCAACATTCAATCAGATTTTGTCGAATTGATTAAAAGAAACTTTTTTGATGACAATGCTTTAATTATAACTATAGATGTTAATAACTGGCGAAATAATATTATAAGCAAATTTTCCTATCTGAGAGAGATAAGAAAAAGAGAAAAAGAGAGTGTCAAGTTTCACTTTGTTGATCATGCATTGTTGACAAGCGAGACCTATAAGAAAGCAAGAAGTTATATGCTATCAATACTAGATGATTTTGAAAATTTCTATTTTGAAAGTATAATAACATTGATAAATAGATTATCGTATGATAGAAATGAAGAAATAAAAAAAGGAGTAAAAGAAGTATTTGCATTTTTAAACATATTTATACCACCAAGTAAAGATCCAGAAACGGATTGTAGCTTGTGTGATCTAGAAAAATACTATAAAATGTTGAAAGAAAATACTGTCTTAGAAACATGTAACGAAGTTATTACTAAGAATAGAATAAAAATAAAAGTTACCCCATTCGATAGTTTTACTGGAAAAGTGGGGAAGAGCATTAATATGCCAACTGAGCAAAATTCAATTTTAAAAGAACGTATGTTTAGGCGGATGAAAATCACACACGAGTTATTCTATCAGATATCTAATGTGGCTCATAAAAACATTACAATTGAAGATAAAGATGATGAAATAAAAGATGTACTAGATGCCTTCTACGAAAGGATTGAAAATAATATCGATGATAAAATATCTTTTTTGAAAGTTATTTCTGCTCCTCCATTGTCACAGTATATAAAATTACGAATTTATGGAACCCAAAAGTTACTTAAGGAATTAGATAATACACTTCAATCTTCTAAATATGACTATGATACTACTTGTGTATTACGTGTAATTCTTAAACAATTGTCTTTTCTCAAATCAAATGCTTTAGTTAGGAAAGACGTCATAGTAAAATCATGGGACTTATATTATAAATGCAAGCCTCAAATTGAGAATGAGATTATCCAGATTACCCATAAAATAGATACTACGAAAAGTGAAAAGGAAGAATTATTATTAACCCTTAATCAGACACAAATATTATTAAAACAAAAACAAGAACAGAAAGCTGACTTCGAAAAAATAAAAGAATATGAGACAGATGAGCAAGTAAATCTAAATATAAGGAAAAACTTATCTCCGGAAATCTTCCCGACGAATGAAAGTATTCAGAAAATATTGCAAGAAATTGATAAAGTTGATCATGAGATAAAATCTCTATTACATAAAGTATCTGAAATTGAGATGCAATTAATGAAATGTCAAACAAATATTGAGTGTCTTGATTTTAGCCTGAGCGAACGTCAAAATATTAATTTTCAATCAAAATTCCAATTTTACATAAAAAATGCCACACATAACGATGAGGCAAAATCTATGTTCTTAGGAGAGTTAATTAGAAGAGGTTCTGAGCCAAAGTTTGATTTTGCCACTATTAGTGAAACGACATTGAAGAATTCCTTATTTATGAACTTTGATAACAAGTATGATAAAAGTAAAATACGAGACTATAAGGAGTTTTTAGTCTGGCTCTTTTATGATAATACCACTATAATTAGGAAAACATTGGAAAACTTTCAGAATGAACTAAACAAAGATAAAAAATTTAGTAATTATTTCTATGGTTCTGATGGAATACTTAAATCATTTGATGTCTTTAAATCCAGCGTAAATCAGAAACGAGGATGTATAGAAGAATTTGAGGATAAAGTCAAAAGCGAATATTACTATTCAAATTTCCAGAAGTATATTGACAATCCTGATAGGATACAGCTTGTTGAGAAACTTTTATATGTTCTATATTTAAAATTGAAATTGAAAGATATAATTGAGAACAAGCAAAAAAAAGATGTTGAAACTGACATAGGGTCTTTACTTGAGATTTGTGTTTCAATTATGGATGCTGATGCTGCATTTTTTTTATTAAGAAACGACAGAAATATAGGTAATTTAAATTGTATTAGGATTTATGTGTTAGCACAATTCAGAGTCGATGTTGAAAAATTGAATTTTATAATTAATGAAAATGATAATTATTATACAGCAAACATCCTTAGACAGATCAAAAAAGAATATGAGTATTTTCCATATCCGATTATTGATAGAGAATTAGATAATACCGATAATGAGATGAAACTGAGGGATTTTAAAAGATTAAATCTTTTAATGATTGAAAAATCAAAAGACCTTCATGTTAAGAACTTAAATAATTATGTGCAAACCTTGCTTCCAGAGAAAAAAAGTAAACCTTTAGGAGCAATCTCCTTTTTGTATAATGATGGTAAGAGTGAAAATATTTTTCAATTTAAAATAAAGAGTAAAGAATATGGAAGATTACTGCTTTTACTTAAAAATGAACTTAATAAATATATTACTGATTATCTGATAAGTGAAAAAGTAATAGATTTATGGATTGAAAAAAAGGAGAGTCAAAGAAAATTTGAAAAGATATATAGAGAGAATAATCATTTTATGAAAGAGCATATCTTCAAATTACAAAAAGAAAATATTGACTTGGATTTGCTTAAACATGATATTGATTTTGTGAACATGTATGAATCATGGCATTCATTTGCAAATTTGACTATAACGTGGTTATTTAGTAACCTTACGATAGGTAAATCAAATAGTTTATACTCTGAAGAGTTTGAACTTGAGCAAATATTAGACAAAAGATATATGTTGTTATTAGAAAAGTTTAAAGAAAAAAGGTGGAGCGGTGGAGGTACGTTGACTCTTCCAAGTGAAATTTGTAAAATAAGTACAAAATTTCACAAACAAATTCTCCGAGTATTTATTTTTCAATGTATAGATAATGCTATGCACAATAAACACTCTATGTCAAATAGTAAAATTACAACTTTGCATATTGACAAAAATATAATTGAAATAAGAAATAATTGTCCTATTGATAAAAAGGAGGAATATTTACAAGAGAAGAAAATATTTGAAAAATACAAATACAATAATATCAAATCATTAGACGTTGAAGAATATTCATGCATGACATTAAAATCACTAGAAAGTTATTGTCAAGATAATAACTATTTTGATTGTGATTATAAATATGAGAAAAATGGAGAAAATCATGACTTTGTAGTAAGTATAAATATAAACAAATAATGAATTATGGAAGAAAATAAAAAAATATTAATCCTTGAGGATAACCCAGACACATTTAAAATGATGGCAAAAGAACTTCAAACGTCGCATTATAAGGTTATTCCGGCTTGTAGAGAAGGTGATAATGACTATAGCGAATTTTCTGATTCAATTGGAAAAATGTATGAAGGAACGATATTTGATTATGTCAAAGATGTTATATTGAATAACTACAATACTTTACGAGCAATCGTTTGTGATCTTCAAATTGGCGTTGATAACAATAAAGGGGCAGAATTAATTCAGGAGATTAGAACAAAAATAAAAATAAAACAGTTTTCTCTCTTTACAGAATTTATTCCAATTATTATATATACTAATTTCGGAAATGACCCAATAATTAAGCCTGCTTTAGCAAATGGAGCAACTGCATATATTGATAAACATATGGACAAAGATGCAAGTTGCCTTAAATCTCTTGTCGATTATCACAGCACGAAATTTGCCAAGTTATGTGAAGAGGTTATTCTAAAGAAAACCTTTATAGTGGGTTTGACGTTTTGTGGTAAAGATACTAGATCGTTTGTCCATGATGTTGCCCAAATTTTAGCTATGCAATTTTCAACGCAAAAAGTTTTCTTTGATGAATTTCATGAAAGTGAAATTGTTGGATTAAAATCAGATCAAGTTTTGGATGGTATATATACTGAAAAGTGTGAGTATGTAGTTTTGTTTATGTCTAAGAATTATCAAAAAAATCACTGGACAGGAGGTGTCGAATGGGGAGCAATACAAACCAAGGTATTACCAACTCGAAAGGATTCACTTATTCCAGTATTATGCGACGATAAAGCCAAAATCAATGATATTGATTTTAAAAGAGATATTTTAATAAAAGTAAATCAAACATATCCCAATAAAAATTTGACAGCTAAAGAAGTTGCCGATAGGATAATAAAAATAATAATAGACAAGTAGGATTGGAATGGTCTCTATTTATTCAAAATCATACATCAACAGCCTCAATAAAGGATATTAACACATCTTTTATTTTTTCTTTTGCACCGACTTTTTCTGTGGTTTTTCTTGAAATTACAACATCATAAATCTTATTAAAAGATATACACAATGCCATCTGTTTTCTCATTTCGTCAAAAAAACCAGATGACCTAAAGTCATCACCTTCTGTAGATTCAAAACAGTATGCTCCTGTATGGGTGTTAATTGAATAAAATTTTCCTCTGTACTTTAGTTCTTCTATATCGTCATAATTCAAGTACATTAAATTTTCGAGTATTTCATGTGTTTGTTTTGATGATATTTTCTGAGCATAATTTATTTGGGAATTATTATTACACCATCCAACATCCAAGCCTAATTTAGAGGTGTTTAGATATTGTATGAGATCGTTGTATTTTTTTATCAGGTTCTTATTATATTTATCTGAAAATTCGCTAATTGATTCTTTTGAAAACCCAGAATTAAATAATTTGATTATTTCTTCTGCAAATTCATCAGAAAAGCTTTTCTCTCCTATAAGTGTCGTCTGTGTGCCAATTGGTCTTAATACTAGTCTAAAAGATCCAGCAAGTGAATATACTAACTCGAATTGTGTATCCAATGCAAGAGTTTTTGAATTATCTTTTTGTGCATTCTTGTCACCTGCAAGAAATCTTCTCCTATTCTTAATGTATTTATTAGCTAAATCTTTACGGATATCTTCAATTTTAGGAATTAATGGAGCCAACTTTGAAAGAGCTATGCTTCCATAATTTACAGAATCTCCAGTAATTCTAAATTCCATTATTCCAGAATTGTATTTTCTGGATAACGCTAGTAGACTTAGATTACTTTGTGGCTTAAATTCATAAAATGACTTTTGAGATGGTAAATATGACGTATCTAAGTCTTTTGTCAATACTAATCGGATATTTGAATATTGATCATCGGTATCTATATCAACGGAATACAAAAAAAGTTCGCTTCTATTTAAGATGAGATCGTATAACGGTATTTTTTTATTCACGAAATCTTGTAGAAGATTCAAATCAACTCTAAAGAAAAGCCACCTATTAAATGTACTATTTACATCAATCCAATAAAAAATATAGTTTTCACCAGAGTTATCAATATAATGAGATAGAAGTGGTCCATCAAAATATATCAGATCTGTAACCTTTGTCAAATGAGAAAAGTCAAAATCAACAAGTATTCCTAAATCACTTTTCATCCTACAAGAGAATATAGTATCTCAAACTTTTTATTTAAATCGCAATCAACAAACTCATATAGATCAAAATGCCCCGAAGGTGTATCGGATGTAATACGTCCGTCTCCATTCTCAAGAATGCCAGTTGATAAATGATCACCAATGGATTTAAATATAAACGGATATAAAGATAGCAATTCTGAATATTTTTTTTCAGCACATTCTTTAGAACAAAAACAAGATAAGGCATATCCAGAAGTATTCGATTTTCCGTTTAAAATTCTACTAGGATTCTGTTTGTAGACTGGTATATGATTTTTATCTAATTCATTACGGAAGACAAATCTATAGGCTTCTTTATTAACTGGTTCATAAAATTGGGTTGGATGGCATGCGCCAGTCGAAATTAAAGATGCGATTTCCTCACCATATTTAAGTTTCTCAATAAAATCGTTCATTCCAATTTAATTGTATAGATCTAAATGTTTTAACAACGCGTTACAAATATATTATTAATAATCATATTTGACAAAAATCATACTCCTTTTTTACCCCTCATCTATCATCATCTCACACTGCCCAAGAACGGTCTCGATCGCGTATTCCATCTTTTCTGGTGGGTAGCGGTAGCTTTTGAGGAGGCGTTTGACGATACGGCGTATGCCGTTTCCTTTTTTTGCCAGTCGATGGTTTTGTTTTTGCAGAGGATATCAGTGAGTTCCTTGGTGAGGGAAATGAGTTCGTTGTTGGAATAGAAGTCTTTGACAAATTCGGGCGTGGTTAGGGCATCGTAGAAGGCGAGTTCGTCGGCGGTGAGGCTGAGTTTTTCGCCTTCATAGTGGGCGGTTTTGATGTCGTGTGCCATGCAGTTGGAGTGCTTCCTATGCATAATAAGGTTTGTGCACTTGTATTCGGAGGCGTCAAGGTTTCCGCGTAACAGATCGGCTGCTTCCCAAATTTCTTTTTTAAAACCGATTTCGACGTTGTTGGGTTCGGACATAAAGGATAAGGATAATGTATTAATCACGAGTATTAGAATGTAAAAGTAACACTTTTTTTAATCTATTGTAAGTTAACCATTTAAATTTTCTGTCTATATTTTTTGGAATATGTGTAAAATAAATACTAATATTGTATCAATATATACGTCTGATAATTTTTGTATTTATGAATGATTCTTACAAAGATAAATCAATAATTGGTTTTACTTCAAATAGTAAACATACTAAATGGGGTGGCTCCTGGACTGAATTAAAGCTTGATGCTTTTACGAAGTATGTGAATGCTTATCTGACCATTATGAATAGAAATCGCGAAAAATTCAACTGGAAACTGATTTATTTTGACGGTTTTGCTGGAAGTGGATGCAGGGAGGAAACAATGGATGATTCTACTTCTGTGGAAAATGAAATGCTGTTGTTTGATGAGAATGTAAAAGAAGAGGAGCTTTGTGTCTATAAATGTGCAGCCGAAAGGATACTTAACATTGAGCAGAAAGGCTTTGATTTCTATTACTTCATCGATATTAACAAAGCGAGCAATGATGCACTAAAAGCAAGATTGTTGCAGTATCAAAAGCCTGGAATCCAATTGGAATATAGAAATGAAGATGCAAATCATCAAATTTGGGATTTGGCTCATGCCTTGCATGATAAAAAAAATCTTAGAGCCTTGGTGTTGCTCGATCCGTTTGGGATGCAGTTGGATTGGGTTTCAATAGAGAGGCTGGCACATACAAAGATTGATTTGTGGATATTGATTCCAACTGGTGTTATAGTTAACCGATTGTTGGATAAAAAAGGAGAGCTGGTATACTTGAATAAACTGAAATCATTTTTAGGAATGACAGAGGAAGAAATTCGACTTGAATTTTACCGGATAGAATCGGAACAAACACTTTTTGGAGAGACATCCAATATCATCAAGGTGGGTGATTCAATAAATCGGATTGCCAGGCTGTATATTTCAAAACTAAAGACTATTTTTGAGGAGGTATCCGATGAGCCTTTGGTTTTGTTGAATTCAAAGAAGGTACCCATATATCATTTCGCTTTTGCTTCATCAAACGCAACTGCAAAAAAGATTGCCGCAGATATTATTGGATCAATGTAATAAGCTTTATGCAAACAACGAAAATAGAATGGACGGACAAGACTTGGAATCCTGTAACCGGATGTACCAAGTACTCGGCGGGCTGTGCCCATTGTTATGCGGAAGTGATGTCCAGACGGCTGCAAGCTATGGGTCAGAAAAAATATGTTAACGGTTTTCAGTTGTCGTTGCACGAAGAAAACCTATCCGAACCGTTTGGCTGGAAAGGCCGACATACGATTTTTGTTTGTTCAATGAGTGATTTGTTTCACGAGGATGTCCCGTTTTCGTTTATCAATCAGGTGATGGAAACTATCCGTTTGACACCACAACACCGGTATCAGTTGCTCACCAAACGGGCCGAACGGATGGCTGAATATTTCAGCAGGCAGTCGATTCCTGAAAATGTATGGCTGGGTGTCACCGTCGAATCGGCTACCGTTAAGCACCGCATAGATGTATTGAGAAACCTGGAAGCGTCGGTGCGTTTTCTCTCTTGCGAACCTTTATTGGAAAGCCTTGATCAAATGGATTTAACGAACATCGACTGGGTGATAGTCGGTGGTGAGAGCGGCTTTAAGGCTCGTCCGATGCGGGAGGAATGGGTGTTGCAGATTCAGGCTCAGGCAGAACAGCAAAATGTTGCCTTCTTTTTTAAGCAATGGGGTACATGGGGCAGCGATGGCATCAAGCGTAGCAAACATGCCAATGGAAAAGCTCTTAAAGGCCGGATATTTCAGGCGATGCCGGCGTAGAAATACTCAAAGTTGGGTGTCGTAACATAACAGTGACGGCACCCAAAAGACGGAGTGCTGTAAAGGATACAAACGTCACAAAAAGACTTTCCCCATGCGGGCATAAGTATGAATGGTCTTCTGCTATTATATTAGGAGTCTCGTATAAGTTCGTATAAAGTTCGCACAGTTAAAATATATACATCTTTTTGATCTTTAGTAGTATACCGAATTCTACTCTATAGATTTCGCACAAGTTCGTATAACTTCGTATAATTTTAATTAGGGTTTCAATACCTAGGTTTTGCCTTTAATAAGTTTAATTTTCCCCTCTTTTCTAAGGCTTTGGATGAGATTCTGTAATTTATTTTTTTTCTTTTTTTCATCCAGCACATCTGGTAGTTTATCCCATTAATCTGGTCTGTGAATATTTTCTTGTTAGCAATTATATCTTTGGTATTTGATGTTGCACCGCAAAAAACAGTAATATACTGGCACAAAAAACAGTAATATATCAGCGCAAAAAACAGTAATATATAAGAGCGCGTTAAATCGTCTTTTCGTAATAGAAGATATAGAAGCCTGGTGTCCGGCCGTACGTTCTGCTGTGATCTTGAGGCTGATGCTGTTCTTCATCTTGCTGATAGCAGATATGCGCTCGTGGAATTTAAGTTGGGAAGTCGTGAGATAGAGGAAGGATCCCGGCATTTGCTTGAAATCAAAGGGCTGGTGCATGACTATAATGAAAAAGAAAAGCAAATAAGATTGCGAGAGCCCGATTTGTTAATGGCCATTACTGGTGGTCCTATAGCTTACACCCGTCCTGATGGTGTGAAGATTATTCCATTGGCATGCTTAAGGGATTGATATTTCTATAGAATTCCACATACCTTGAAATAATTCAAACTGAAAGAAACCGGGAGGTAAAACGTAATATCGAATATTACAACCTCAATGCCATTATATCGGTAGGTTATCCAAAAATAATAGAATCTGATTTTGATAAGTCGGTAAAATCCTTGGAAAAAGAAACAACTAAGATGATGAAGTGACGGTACCCAAAAGACGGAGTGCTGTAAAGAAACGGACATCTGTTATCTATAAAACCTTACAGTCAAAACAACCTTTAAAATAGAAACATGCCTCCTCTTTTATTGATTTATCATATTGTATTTTGTCTTGCGTACAAGATAAAAATAAACTATATTTGTGCTGTTAACAAGATAAATTTAGTATGATGGATCGGTCAATACTCAAATCCGTTCTTGCGGATAATCAGCTTGAAGTCCCAAAATATAGGGTTATTCCAAGAAATTTCAGCTTTGAGGAATTTGGAAACTATGTATTTGTTGGAATAAGACGTGCCGGAAAATCATTTCTCCTGTATCAGCGCATGCAGCAACTTCTTTCGCAAGGTGTGAGCTGGGACGAGATGCTTTATATCAATTTTGAGGATGAACGACTGGTAGGAATGGGTGTCGATGATTTGAACCTGTTGCTTGAAATACACCTTGAGATGTATGGAAAAAAGCCCATATTGTTTCTTGACGAGATACAGAATATTACAGGTTGGGATAAATTCGCACGTCGTATGGCAGACACGAAGCACCGGGTATATATCACCGGCAGCAATGCTAAAATGCTTAGTGCCGATGTGCAGACTACGCTCGGAGGACGCTATATTACAGTTGATGTATATCCTTATGACTTTAGGGAGTACCTTACAGCCAATGGTATAGAATTAACTCCGACATCACTGGTAGCTACGGAGCCCAAAGCCGAAATATTGCGTAAGTTTAACGACTATTTTTTCTTTGGTGGATTTCCTGAAGGAGCTACACTGAATGCAAAACGAGATTATTTGACCAGCGTATACCAAAAAATCTATTTAGGCGATATTGCCACACGTCACTCCATAGATAACACATTTGCTCTTAGGGTGTTGTTTAAAAAGGTGGCTGAGAGCGTCAAGCAACCCATTTCATTCAATCGCATAGCCAATATTGTTTCATCAACAGGTGCCAAGGTGGGTACAACTACAGTAATAAACTATATGGAGTATGCAAGAGATGCGTGGCTCATTTCGTCTATTCACAATATTGCCAGCAAGTTGGCCGACAAGGAAAGTACACCTAAATACTATTTTAATGACAACGGTATTCTAAACCTCTTTTTGCTCGATGGACAGACATCGTTACTGGAAAATTTGGTTGCTATCACGCTGCTTAGGCGTTATGGCCGTGAAGATGCCGTATTCTTTTACCATAAGAGTATTGAGGTGGATTTCTATCTTCCAGATACCGCTACCGCCATTCAGGTATGCTATTCCTTGGACCATACCGACGGAACATTCGGCCGTGAGGTAGGAGCCCTCGTAAAACTCACTAAAGTGCTCGACTGTTCCCGGCTGATGATCATAACCTATTCAGAGGAGAGAATCATTCAGATGGAAGGTAAAATCATTGAAGTTGTCCCTATTTGGAAATGGTTGTTGGATAAACTTAGGAATAAATTATAGTCAAATGTGGAGTCATTACAACATCTTTGGTGTTAGTGTAGAGGACAGAAAATCACGTATATATATATGTTCCACACCTTCGTAACTATTCTCAAAAGAGCGTTCGCTTGAAACAACAATCTTTGTATAGTTATCTTTGATTTTCAATAGATTTCCAAACTCACGTGTTATGGTTTCGGGCGATGATAGCTCTACTGCTACCTGAACGTAGAGCGTTTCACCGTTGCGTGTGCAAACAAAATCAACCTCTTCTGTGGCAAGTACACCCACTTTTACTTCATATCCGCAGAATAGCAAGTGGTTGCAAACAAGATTTTCCAATCGTTTTGACCTATCTTGTGGCTTATATCCTACCACGGCATTGCGGATACCCAAATTTTCAAAGAAATATTTTTCTCCTCGTTCAAAAAGCTTTTTGCTGACAATATCATAACGCCCAACTTTGTGTACGACAAATGCTTCTGCAAGAGAATCAGCGTAATCAGAGACTTGATTAGGGGCTATTTTTATATTTTGACTTTTTAAAAAGTCGCTAATACTTTTCGATGAAAAGAGACTTCCTACATTGTTTGCCAAAAAGCGAATAAGTTGCTCCAAAAAGGTGGTGTTCCGAATTTTTTTGCGTTCCACAACATCACGTAATACAATGGTAGAGTACACACTACGAATATATTCCATAATCACTGCTTCATCCATTGGCAAGTGTATCAAATAGGGTAATCCTCCAAAGTGAACATACTTTTCGAGTGAATCATCCTCATTTGGCAAATTCATAAAACTCAAAAATTCGAGGTATGACAAGCTGTAAATTCTAAACTCAACGAACCTCCCGCCCAACTCATTTGCCAAATCGCTGGAAAACATCTCGGAATTACTACCTGTAATATAAATATCGTTATTGTCGTCCAATGCAAGCGAGCGAATAGCAAATTTAAAATCTTCAATCTCTTGAATTTCATCAATAAAGATGTAATTTTTCTTATCGCTGGCCAATCTCTTTGAAATGTAGTCGTGCAACGCTTTGTAAGAGTTAATATCCACGAAATCAATATCCTCTTTATTTATATAGATAATGTTGGCGTCTTTCTCTTCACTGCGTATTAGTTCAATTAGTTGAAAAAGAATATAACTTTTGCCCACACGCCTGTGCCCTGTCATCACTTTGACAATAGGTGTTCGCATAAATGGTTTGATGCGCTGAATGTATGTATCTCTGCGATGCATAACGCCTGGAAACTTTGTCATACCTGTTGCCGTTTATAATTACGATTATAATTAAATACAAATATAGTACTTATTTTAATCGTATCTATAATAATCGATAAAATTACATAGATTGTAGGTCTAACTATAGCACCAACCAAACCTTTGCGGTAGATTATCGGTATATAAATCTTTGTTCGTATCTATCTGAAAATAAGCTTATTTATGTGAATTCGCATAAATAATACATATATATGCAATTTATGCCGCGCAGGGTTGCGATATTTACGACCGACACTCAATCTATTTTCAAATAGGAGATTCTCAGGCATCCAAAAGCGTCATTTATTGTATTTGTAGTAAATCCGACTTATTGGATTGATACAGAATTATTGACAAAATAACACCTTGGTGTTTTGGTGCAAACACCAAAGTGTTCCACTCACAACACCAAGGTGATCCATGTCGATCACAGCTGTGATTGCTCTCAAACCATAAGGTGTTTTGCCTCGAACACCAAGGTGTTATTTTTAACCACATTAAGGTCTTTTTCGCATTGTTAATAATGCATATATATGCATTATATGCTATGGCCTTGTTCTATATTTTGCAAAAAATAATATGTGAATAATGTAACTTATTCCTGAAATTATGTAAATTTTTCCGCAATTACTATACTTATCTTTATATTCTAAGGGCTGCCATGAAGCCAATTGCTGTTACCAAACACGCTAATACACATGAACAGGCTATTCTGGGCGCTATAGATAAATTGAAAACCTCTTTTATTAAAATGAACATACCTTCCATGCCTCAAACAACTTTGAATCAAAATTTGGAAAATAAAAAATCAACCTTTTCTTTAGAGGAAGCTTTGATTGCATCAGAAATTCGCTATCGCCGTCTTTTTGAGTCGGCAAAAGACGGAATTTTAATTCTTGATGCCGAAACAGGGATGATTATTGATGTGAATCCATTTTTAATAAAGTTGCTTGGCTATTCAAAAGAAAGTTTTATTGAAAAAACAATATGGGAAATAGGGTTTTTAAAGGATATTATAGACAATAAAGATAAATTTCTGGAATTGCAGCTGGACAAATATGTAAGATATGAAGATCTGCCTCTTAAAACTGCAACAGGACGTAAAATCAATGTTGAGTTCGTAAGCAATGTCTATGCAGAAGGCCGAAAAAAAGTGATTCAATGCAATATACGTGATATAACCGATCGCAAGCGGACAGAAGAAGTCTTGCTTCAAAAAACGGCACTCCTTGAAGCCCAGATTAATTCGTCCATTGACGGCATTATTATAGTTGACGACCAAGGGAAAAAGATTCTTCAGAACCAGCGGGCAATTGACCTATGGAAAATTCCACAACATATTGCCGAGGACGAAGACGACTCTTTGCAGGTTCAACATGTTAAGATTATGACAAAAAATCATGAGAAGATTGTCAATAAGATTGCCGATCTTTACGAACATCCGGATATTAGCAGCAGTGATGATGTAGAATTGGTGGATGGAACAGTACTTGAAAGATATTCAGCTCCTGTTCGTGACAAAGATGGTCAAAACTTTGGAAGAATCTGGATATTCCACGATATTACGGAACGCAAGCGTGATGAACTGGAATTGATAAAAGCCAAAGAAGAAGCGAAAGCAACCGAAATTCAATTAGTATCAATTTTGGAAAACTCACCTACCGGTTTTTCTATCAATTCAATTAGCACAGGTAAGATGAAATACGTAAACAAGGCGTTTTGTGAAATTTATCATATTCCCCCTGTGTTATGTCAAAACGTAGAATCTTTTGTTGAATATGTTTATGCTGATAAAATAGAGCTTGGCAACAGGATTTTGGATGATACAAAGAGTGGCGATCCTGAAAGAATGAAGTGGGACTTGATTCCTGTAACTGATAAAACAACCAAAAAAGTTCATTTCGTTTCAGCGGTCAATATTATATTAAAAGATCAGGATTTAATGATTTCTTCGGTATGGGATATTACATCGCAGGTTGAAAACGAAGAAAAGCTAATAGCAGCTCTTAATAAGGCAACAGAATCAGACCGTTTAAAATCGGCTTTTCTCGCCAATATGAGCCATGAAATCAGAACCCCTATGAATGGAATTCTTGGTTTTGCCGGTTTATTAAAAGAACCTGATCTTACGGGTGAAGAGCAGCAGGAATATATTAAAGTTATTGAAAAAAGCGGCGCACGAATGCTTAACATTATTTCCGAAATCATAGATATTTCTAAAATAGAATCCGGACAAATAGAAGTAATATATAAGGACACAAATATAAACAAGCTGATAGAAAACACCTATAATCTATTAAAACTTGACGCTGATGATAAAGGAATAAAGCTTTCTTTTAAAAATAGTTTAGCTACTAATGAAACCATTCTTAAAACGGATAATGAAAAATTGTATTCGATTCTGACAAATCTTGTAAAGAATGCCATTAAATACACCGACAAAGGTTCTGTAGAATTTGGTTTTGAGGAGGCGGGGCGTTTTATAAAATTTTATGTGAAAGACACGGGTATTGGAATTCCTTCAGAGAAGCAGGAAGCCATTTTTGAACGATTTATTCAGGCGGACATTGTAGATATACAGGCACGCCAGGGAGCCGGTCTGGGATTATCTATTGCAAAAGCCTTTGTGGAATTATTGGGGGGTAAAATAGGGGTTGAAAGCGAAAAAGGGAAAGGTTCCCTGTTTTATTTTACGCTCCCGATTGATCAAGCACCGAAGCAACCACATGGTGTTGGGCAAATCGTACCACCTGAAGTTGCAACTAACAAGATTCATGATTTGAAGATATTAATTGCAGAAGACGATGAGGCATCGGAAATCTTGCAGTCAATCATGATAGATGAATTTAGCAAAGAAATTTTAAAAGCAAAAACGGGTAATGAAGCTGTTGCACTTTGTCGCAGTAACCCCGACATCGACTTAATACTGATGGATATTCAAATGCCTGGATTGAACGGATATGAAGCTACCCGTCAGATTCGTCAATTTAATAAGGAGGTTATCATCTTCGCGCAAACGGCGTTTGGACTGGTAGGTGACAGGGAAAAGTCTATTGAAGCAGGATGCAACGATTACATTTCAAAACCCATTGGAAAAGTTAAACTACAGGCATTAATACAAATGTATTTTGAATGAAACAATGTTTTCAATCAGACGTTGAATGGTTTATAAATAACAAGAGGTGAAGTATGGCTTTTATCGCCAATGTGGTGTGTAAAGACGACCACGGCTTGTTTTCTTTTTCCTACTTTCCGATGCAGAAAATAAACGCGTAAATACGCAATTTATTTCAGTAATAATTTATCAGCATTTGGTCGCGTGTGATAATTTGCCTATTACCGCTGAAAAAAATACAAAATACAAAAATATGCTTTGATTCCACAATTTTTAGCAGTAATACTTGTTGTTGCGACGTTTTTTATGTAATTTCATCGCATAATATGCGTCGATAATAGGTCAAAAACAACGTATGTATAAAAGTTGAACGAATATGTATATACACGAAAGACAAGATTGGACGGATTTCCGTTGGGATGCCACCAAAGTGTCATTGCTTCTTGAAGAGGTTTTCAGGAAGCAAGGGATGCTTTATGGTAGACTGAGTGGCCTTGGGTTTGACAGTAAATTACGTGCTATGGCAGAGAATCTGACACGTGATGTGGTGCATTCCTCTGAGATTGAAGGTGTAAGACTGAATGTTGACGAAGTTCGTTCGTCTATAGCTCATCGACTCGGCATTGAGAATGTAAAGTATACAACGCCTTCACATTATGTAGATGCAGTGGTGGCAGTGATGCTTGAAGCCGTAGAACACTACGATCATCCGTTGACTAAAGAAATACTTTGCGGATGGCAGACGGCATTCTTTCCTTCGGGATATAGTGAAGGTTCTCAGATAGAGGTTGGCATGTATCGTTCGAATGAAGAACATATTGTGTCGGGGATGTTTGGCAGAGAACGTATTCACTATATAGCCCCCTCGCCCGACCGTGTAGAAGAAGAGATGCGGAATTTCATTGACTGGTTTAATCGTGAGCAGCCCGTTTCTACGGTGGTCCGTTCTGCCATTGCCCATCTTTGGTTTGTGTCTATCCACCCTTTTGAGGATGGTAATGGTCGGCTTGCCCGTATTCTTTCAGACATGATGCTTGCAAGGGGTGACAAAAGCGAGTTCCGTTTTTACAATGTATCGTCGCAGATTAACAAAGACAAGAATCACTATTACGATATTCTGGAGCGTATCCAGCATGGTGATAGCGAGATTACAGAGTGGCTTGTGTGGTATGCCAATGCACTCATTGCTGCATTGGATGAAGCTGACAGCTCCGTAAGTACGATTCTGAACAAGAGTTTCTTTTGGCAGAAGGCTTCATCCGTTTCCATGACTGAACGTCAGACAGCTACCCTTAATCTGTTTCTTGATGGATATGAGGCAAAGATAACATCGAAGTCATGGGCAGCTATTAACAAATGCTCAAAGGATACTGCCATCAGAGATATTCAGGACTTGGTACAAAAAAACATACTTTACGAAGACGTTCCCGGTGCAAAACGCCCCAGTTACTCCATTGTGTATGATAAGGATGATATTACAGGATTGTTCGCTGATGTAGCAGTAAAAGAAGATGGAGGAAATATGTATCTTACAGCTCTCTATAAAGGTCGCATACATGTCTGCGAGTGTCTGCTGGAGCTCGATGCGGAACGATATATGAAAGGAGAGCTCCCATTATCTCATCTTTTGAATAAGTATTGCTCGTATCTCAGTGCTATGTAAAGGCTTGAATAAATGTTAAAACTTCGCTGCATAGAGAATTCTGAAAACGAAGATGAAAGCTCCTGCTTTCAGAATGGCCCTTACTGGAAGTAGGAACATATGCGTATAAGAGAACTGACGGGACTTTTGTAGTGCCTGAAGTTTAGCTGCTAAAGTCTTAAAAATAGGGGAGGGCTTCACTTTCCGATGCAGAAATTTTTGAAGATGTTTTGCAGCACATCCTCTGTCGTAATAATCCCGGTGATTTCTCCCAAATGATAAAGGCATTCGCGAATGTCCTGGGAGAGGAACTCACCAGAAACATTTTTGCGTAGTCCGTCCTGAACGCGCACAATTGATTCATGTGCAGAAGAAAGCGCTTCAAAATGTCTTAGATTTGTTATAATAATATCCTGATGCTCCAAATCGGGTAAACCGGCAATTTCAAGTAGTTTTGCCCGAAGAATATCAATATTTTCACCTTGCCTGGCTGAAATATGCATACGTGATTTGGAGTAAGCCTTGAAGATATTGTTTAAAACGGCTTGCTCTTCCTTTGAAACCATGTCTGATTTGTTGAAAATCAGCACCAGATTTTTATCTTTTGTGCGGGAGATGATCTTGTCGGCCATCCATTCAACATGTTCGGAAACTTTGGTGGAATCGATTACCCAAAGCACAATATGCGCTTGCTCAATTTTTTGGTAAGTGCGCTCAATGCCTAACAACTCCAGTTCATCATCTGTTTCGCGCAATCCGGCGGTATCAATGAAACGGAAAGTAAAACCACTGATATTAACGGTGTCCTCAATCACATCCCGGGTTGTGCCATGAATATCCGATACAATGGCCCGCTCTTCATTTAGCAGCTTGTTCAGTAATGTCGATTTTCCTGCGTTCGTTTCACCAACAATGGCGACGGGAATACCATTTTTCAGCGCATTGCCAAGCTTGAAAGAATCCATCAGCCGTTTCAGGTGTTTTTCCAGTTTTTTGGCTAAATCTCTGAGATCCTTGCGGTCGGCAAACTCCACTTGTTCTTCGCTGAAATCAAGCTCCAGTTCAATCATTGTGACAAAATGTAACAAGTCATTCCGGAGGTTTTCCAGCTCGTGGGAAAAACCACCGCGCATTTGTTGAAGCGCAAGTTGATGATTGGCTGCAGAGGTAGATGCAATTAGGTCGGCGACAGCCTCTGCCTGGGAAAGATCCATCTTGCCATTGGTAAAGGCACGTCTGGTGAATTCACCAGGTTGAGCCATGCGGCAACCCTTTTTTAATAAAATATGAATGATTTTTTGCTGAATATAAATAGAGCCATGACAGGAAATTTCTACGGTATTTTCACCGTCAAAGGAGTTCGGAGCGCGAAAAACCGTGACAACGACTTCATCGATAATGTGATCTTCATACCGGATATATCCAAACAGAGCCGTATGACTTTTGGCGACGGCAGCCGTCATTTTATCATTGGCCGCCTTGAATATCTTATCACATATAGAAAATGCCTCAGGGCCTGAAACCCTGATAACAGCAATAGCTCCTATACCAGGTGCTGTAGAAATAGCGCATATTGTATCGTTATTCATGTCTTATAAACGTTCCAGAACCTTTTTAATTAAATCAGGCATAGCATCCTTATAATCCGTGTTGGCATCTTTTGCCAACCGGTTTGCAATGACCATGCAAACGGTCATTGCCTTGTGACCCATTAAGGCAGATAAACCGGCAACAGCCGAACTTTCCATTTCGTAGTTCGTAATGCGGTAATCACCGTAGCGGAAACTTTCGAGTTTCGAATTCAAGTCGGGTTTTGCAAGAGGAACGCGCAATTCACGTCCTTGAGGACCATAAAAGCCATTGGCCGAAATGGTAACACCACGTTTCATGTCGTCTATGCCAATGCGGTTGACCAATTCAGGATCGGCATCTATTACGTAAGGATCGGCAAAATGAGCAGGCCAGTTTACATATTCGCAGAAAGCTTTTTCAAAAGCCAGATCGCAAACCTTGTCACGGCCGGCATAGAAATTAAGAACGCCGTCGAATCCGATAGATTTTTCTGAGATCAGGAAAGTGCCGACAGGGAGGTCGGACTGCATGCCGCCACATGTTCCGATACGGATAATAGTGAGTGATGTCTTGACTGGCTTTTCGGTCCGTTTGGTGAAATCAATATTGGCTAAAGCATCCAGTTCGTTAAGGACAATATCAATATTGTCTGTTCCTATGCCCGTTCCGACAACAGAAATCCGTTTATCCTTGTACCAACCAGTAATTGTGACAAATTCACGGTTGGAGATCTTGCATTCAACGTCATGAAGGTAACTGCCAATCATGTCAACCCGTCCGGGATCTCCCACCAGAATTATAGTATTGGCTAATTGTTTTGGTTTTAAATGCAGGTGAAAAATACTTCCATCGTCATTGATGATAAGTTCGGATGCTGGAAAATGTTTCATGATCAAACAACTTTAGAACTTTGAATTAAAGTTCAAAATGGTACGGAAAGATACGTTTTTATTTTGAGAGTTCTGTTATTTCCAGATTACGGATTTTCTTTTCCAGAACGGGAAGCTCTTGTTCGGCCGTAAGCACTTCTTTTTCCATTCCTAAAAGTTCAGCGCTTATTTGTTTTTGCGATTCCGGAGTGGCTTGTTCATATTGCAGGCGTTTATCTTCCAGCGTTTTCTTTTGAAGTAGATATTTCTTGTATCTTGAACGATAATTGATATATCCTTGTTTTGCTTCGTCGGACTTGAAGTCTGCAGGCTTGTTGTAGGTCAGGCTGTCATTAATGATGAAAGCGAAGCCGGAATCATTGGATTCATTTCCTTTGACTGGAAGGATGGGATGTGATGCTACTGCACTTTTATGCATCAGTGAATCCACATTCTTGCCTTCCCAGGTGGCCTTAATAGAACGGATCTGGGCAAAGTCCTCCAGCTCTTTGTTATTTTTCCCATGAAGCATGGTGACGGTGTCGTTGGGAATAAACGTATAAATGGCAACATATCCATCTTTCTGGTTGCGGTCCGTGGCAAGATAGCCACGATGTCTGAATTCGTCTATCAATAAGAAATAGTCATTGCCTTTTGAATTGAAAGGTTTGTTCAAATGGTCGGGTTGTAAATAGGTGCCGGTCGCTTTATCGAACCGGGTGACAAAGAGATCGTAACCACCCATTGAGCCGTGACCGTTTGAAGCAAAATATAAGGTTATCCCGTCGGAAAGGAAAAAAGGATTGCATTCGTCTGCTTCTGAATTGATTATGTCGGGCAGCGGTTCGTCTTTTCCCCATTCATTGAGGATAAGATGTCGGGCAAAGATATCCAGTCCTTTATTAGGGACTGATTTGGAAAAATAGACTCTGTCGTTACGTTCCGGAAAATAAGCGCTCCCGGAGGCTTTTGGCTCTTTGGGGAATGCAGCATTTGCGGATTTTAGATTTCCTGCTTCAGGTGAAAGTTTGACGGCAGAAAACATAGCAGATTTCGGAACGATGATACTGTCTATAAAACAAATGTCCTCAACTTTTTGAAATTGTTCCATATCTGATTCAATGGAATCTTTTAAAAGTAATGCGGCCTGCTTCTTTTTTGGATCGAGCTTTATATTTTCAAGGTATTCGTTCAGACAAACCAAGGCAGAGTCCGGTGCCATGACATCCATATAATATTTGGCCAAATAGCGGTTAGCGTCAGAAATATGCCTGTTTTTCGCAAAATTAAGATAGGGTAGTGCTGCTTTTGTGTTTTTTGTTTCGAGTAAACAAACACCGTACCAAAAGTTGATGCTTGCATCTTTTGGCTTTAATTTGAGCTGATTTTTGAAAACAGGAAGAGCTTTTCGATATTCACCTTTTAGATACAAAGCTTTTGCTTGGCTTATAGTCTGAGCATGGATGAAAGGACTCATGCAAATAAAAAAAAACAAAATGCGAAACTTCATCCCAAATATTTATATTTGATGAATTAGTCGATAATATCAAAACCAGTATAAGGAACCAATGCCTTTGGTATTCGAATGCCTGCCGGAGTCTGGTTGTTTTCAAGCAAAGCAGCGACAATGCGTGGTAGAGCCAAAGCACTTCCGTTTAATGTATGACAAAGTTGTGGTTTCCCGGTGTCGCCTTTGAAACGGCATTTCAGCCGGTTGGCCTGATAACTTTCAAAATTGGAAACTGAACTTACTTCCAGCCAGCGTTTTTGAGCGGCAGAAAATACTTCAAAATCGAAAGTGATAGCGGAAGTGAAGCTCATATCGCCACCGCAAAGCCGAAGAATTCTCCAGGGCAATTCGAGTTTCTCAACCAATGTCTGTACGTAATCAACCATCTCTTTCAGCGATTCGTAGGAATGGTCTGGATGCTCGATGCGCACTATTTCAACTTTGTTGAACTGGTGCAGGCGGTTCAGTCCCCTTACATCCTTGCCGTAAGATCCGGCCTCACGACGGAAACATGCTGAATAAGCTGTCATCTTGATTGGTAGATCTTTCTCATTCAGGATGGTATCACGGAAAATATTTGTAACAGGAACTTCTGCTGTTGGAATCAGATAGAAATCGTCTAAATTGGCATGATACATCTGGTCTTCTTTATCAGGCAACTGGCCGGTTCCAAAACCGGAAGCGGCATTAACCATGTATGGTGGCTCAACTTCCAGATATCCGGCTTCACGGGCGTTATCTAAAAAGAAACCAATAAGGGCGCGCTGCAGACGGGCACCTTTACCTTTATATACAGGGAAACCTGCACCTGTAATCTTTACACCAAGTTCGAAATCTATGATATCATATTTCTTGGCCAAATCCCAATGAGGAAGGGCCTTTTCATCCAATTCAGGAACAACACCGCCCATGCGTTCCACGACATTATCTTCGGCGTGGAGACCTTCCGGAACACTTTCGTGCGGAAGGTTGGGGATCTGCACCAGTAAATTCTGCAGCTTATCTTCTGCTGCTTTCATCTTGGTTTCCAGTTCTTTATTGCTTTCTTTGATTTCTGCTGTGCGTTGGCGGGCTGCATTTGCTTCATCCTTTTTGCCTTCTTTCATCAACTGACCGACCGATCTGGATAACTGGTTCAATTCGGCAAGTGCTGCATCAAGGCTTGCCTGTGCAGAGCGACGTTTTACATCTTGTTCCAGTACTTCGTCAATGATTTTGGTCCCGTCAAAGCCTTTTTTCTTCAGACCGGAAAGGACTTTTTCCTTGTTATCAGCAATATACTTGAGGATTAGCATGGCTTTCTCTTTTTTTATTAAGTAACAAAGGTACAAGCAATCCGTAAAAAATCAATATCATTTTAAATATTTTATATATTTGCCGGTGTCCTGTAAGCATTATTAGGCGATGGTTTTTATTTTTTTGTACTTTTACCCCACATCTCTATACTTGATAAAGTAATGTTTGTTTCTATAAATTTTTGTCAATGAAAAATCGCCTGATTGTTGTCTTTGTAGTATTGTTGTTATGCATGATGAATATCGTTCATGCTGCTGATCGAACCAAATATAATTTTAATCCTGATTGGAAATTATATATTGGAGATGATCCAAAGGCAAAGAATGTTTTTTATAATGACTCGAAGTGGAAAGCTGTTAATCTACCTGAGGCTTTCAATGAGGAGCAATCTTCTAAAGTTTCTATTGAACAATTACAGGATACGGTTGTGTGGTATCGGAAAAAATTTGAGATCCCATCTCAACATAGGGATCAGAAAATTTTTATAGAATTTGAGGGTGTCGGTCAGGCTGCAGAGGTTTGGGTGAATGAAAAGCCTGTCGGACTTTATGAAAATGGAGTGACAGCTTTTGGTTTTGATATTACTAAATATGTAACTTTTGGCAGAAAAATAAATATCATTGCGGTTCGTGTTCGTAATTCATTCCGTGATAAGGAATGGACTTCTGGTGTTTCTCCTTACGGAGGTCTTAATAGGAATGTATGGCTATATACAACCAATAAACTGTATCAGACTCTTCCATTGTATAATAATCTAAAAACCAAAGGTGTTTATATTTATGCAGATGATTTTGATGTAAATGGGAAGCGGGCATTACTGCATATTGAATCTGAGGTTAGGAATGAATACAGTAGCCCAAAGATATTTCGTTTGAATGTGATGGTTCGTGATAATGAAGGCCTGTTGGTTCGTGAGTTCCAATCTAAAGAAGATACAATACAACCTGGTGAAACAAAAGTTGTCACTGCTTCGGGAATGATGAAAAATGTTCAGTTTTGGAGTTGGGGCTATGGCTATTTATATGAAGTGAACACTTCTCTGACGGTCGACAAAAAGGTCATGGATTTTGTCCGGACACGTACTGGCTTTAGAAAGACAGCATTTGATAATGGTATGTTTAAACTGAACGACAGGGCTTTGCAATTAAAAGGATATGCCCAAAGCTCGACAAATGAGTGGCCTATAGTCGGATCTTCGATTCCGGCATGGTTAAGTGATTATAGCAACAACCTGATGGTTGAAAGCAATGCCAATCTTGTACGCTGGATGCATGCGACTCCCTGGAAACAAGATGTTGAATCGTGTGACAGGATAGGATTGATGGAAGTGATGCCGGTAGGAAATTCTGAAAAGGTTGTGAACGAAAGGATGTGGGAACAGCGTAAGGAAGAGATGCAGGATGCCATTGTCTACAACCGGAATAATCCGAGTATCGTTTTTTATGAATGTGGAAATTCTGGAATAAGTGAAGAGCACATGAGTGATATGCTGGCTATTCGCAATGAATATGATCCCCATGGTGGACGTGCGGTTGGCGCTCCTGGTATGCTGGACAGCAAGGTTGCTGAATATGGCGGTGAGATGTCTGATATTGATAAAAGTGCAGGCAAGCCTTTTTTTGCTATGGCTTATTGCCTTGATGAATCATTGCGCAAAGATCTGGATCAGGATATGTTTGCCATGGAAACGGTTGTCCGTTGGTATGACTTCTATCGGGAAAGAATAGGAACAGGAAGACGGGTTAGTGCAGGAGGAGTAAACTATGCCTTTTCGGATTCCAACATACCCTACACTGGAACTGAAGGTCTTGGCAGCAATGGCAAAGTAGACGCTATGCGTATTAAGAAAGAAGCCTGGTGGGCTCATTATGTGATGTGGGAAGGTTGGGTCGATATCGATAAAGTCCATACCCACATTGTCGGGCATTGGAATTACAATAAAGGGACAAAAAAGAATGTGTATGTCATTTCTTCTGGTGATAAAGTTCAGTTATTCCTGAATGATAAGAGTCTGGGCTTTGGTGAGCAAACCAGCCGTTTTTGGTTCACATTTAAAGATGTCGCTTTTGAACCCGGTACTTTACGTGCTGTCAGCTATGATGAGTCTGATAAACAGATTAGCGATACAACATGCCAGACAGCAGGTAGCCAGAAATCACTTAAAATGCATCTGATGCAAAGTCCGGATGGCTTTACTGCTGATGGGGCTGATATGATACTGATCGAGTTTGAGGTTGTTGATGCAAAAGGGCAACGTTGTCCGTTGGCAAATGACACGGTTAGTTTCGATGTTAAAGGGCCTGTTGACTTCATTGGGGGCGCTGCACAGGGTACAGATAATTTTATTCGCTCGAAAAGTCTGCCTGTTGAAGCTGGTGTTAATCGTATTTTGCTTCGCTCAACCAAGGAGGCTGGGAACATTACAGTGATTGCCAGATCAGGGAATTTGATCTCTGATACATTAAATGTAAGTTCAAAATCTGTTTTGGTGAAAAATGGTTTGTCTGAATTTTTCCCTGTCGCAAAACTTGCATCATCTCTTACCAGAGGAGGCACACCTCTTGTAAAGTCTTATCAGGTCTCACGTATTCCTGTTTCTGTAGATAGAGTCACTGCCGGTTCTAATGAAAAAGAGGCGGTATTTAGTATAGATGACAATGAACGGACTGAATGGCGGAATACAGGCTCCCGTTCGAATGCTTGGATCAAGTATGATCTGAGCCGTCAGTCAAGTCTGTCGGAAATTAGTTTGAAACTGACTGACTGCCGTACCCGTTCTTATCCAATCAGGATTTTGTCCGAAGATGGGACAGTGCTTTGGGAAGGTACTACGGAAAAGAGTCTTGGTTATATCACTTTGCCTTTGAAGAAGGGAGTCCTTACCAAGTCTGTAAAAGTTGAGCTTTTGGGACCAGACGGGAGAAAAGATAGTTCTGCATCCTTGCCTAATGAACTCAGGATTGTTGAGATTGAATTTTATGAAACCCCAGATTAGGAGTTGTTAACGTCATTTAAAATTTTTTAGCCAAGAAAGGTTTGTTGTTTTTAATGTAATGTCTGTAATTTCGCAGCAAATCAATACATTCGTTATGAAACGTATAAGTCTGTTAACCATCGCAATCATATTGGGATTGTGTTTTTGTGCCGGCCAAAGCAGGAACACGGACAAACTTTCTGTTCCTGAACAATCAAGTGCGGATAATAATCGTACCAACAAGCCACAGGAGAATATCAAAGTGAATAGGGAGTATGACAAGAATGGAAATCTGATCAGTTATGATTCGACATACTCTTATTCCTATTCTTCTTCAATGGATCAAATGGATCCTCAGAAAAGAGACAGTATGTTGAAGGATTTTAAGAATTTCTTCAAAGAGGATAGAGCTGTTTCGAACGATTCTGTATTTGATCATTTTTTTTCTGAGGGATCTTTTGCCGAGGATGATTTCTTTTCGAACCGGATGCGTGAGAATTTAGAATTCATAAATAGACAATTCGCGCAGTTAGATTCCGCAATGAATGGAAATGGTAATAATAAAACCAATCCATATCAAAGTCAGACAGTACCAAAAGTAAAGAAGAAAATCAATTCTCAAAATAAATAAACCAAAGGCTTATATCGAAAGGACATAAAAGCCAAAACCTACAAAAAAGTGGGTTTTGGCTTATTTTGTGACCTGCAGGTAGCTGTTTTTATAGTTCTATAATCTTAAAAGTATCCTAATAGACAGATATACATCTTTTTATTATTTTTGGCATAGGCTTTGTATACTTTTAATTGTTAACACTTTTTTGGAGTTGGCGTTATGCTTATAGATATATATCGCCTGTTTGTATGAATAGCGTTATTCTTGATGGTGTATAACGATTTGTGGCGAATTGGAGCCGAAACGAAATGAGAAATTTTCAAGTAGGAACATCAAACAGACATAGGTTATAAGTGTTACTGATATATATTAATTAACAAAAAGTATTAAGTATGGAATTAAATGATGTAAAAAAGTACGGGGCGATCTGTTTGTTAAGCTTCTCTCCCATGTTTTTAAGGGCTCAATCTGTTATAATTGACGGAGAATTGCGGCCAAGAACGGAATATAGAGATGGTTATGGTGCACCAAATGCGGATGGTACTGATCCTGGTGTTTTTACCATTCAGCGAACGCGTCTCGGAATGACTTATACTTCTGGATTGCTGAATGCGCAAATCACGGTTCAGGATGCCCGGACTTATGGCCAGTTTGCCAATGCCTCATCGGATGCTACCACAGGTCTTTATGAGGCATGGGGAGAAATGTTGCTGGTGCCTGGGGGCTCGCTTAAAGTAGGCCGGCAGGCTCTGAAATATGATGATAACCGGTTATTTGCTGCTTCTGACTGGAGCAATACAGGTACTTCTCATGATCTTGCTTTGTTTAAATATGGCTTGAACGATTTTCAGGCAAATATAGGTTTGGCTTACAATAACAGTTCTGCAATTTCCACCGAAACCTATTATTCTTCGACGGTGAAATATCGGTATATGGGTCTTCTGTGGTTATCTAAGGACTTGTTTAAAGGTTTGAACTTAAGCGCATTATTGGTGGATGAGGGAGTGCAGGATACGTTGTCAACCGGCCTGAAAAAATATAAGAAGATAACAATGAATCATACGTATACTTTTGGTGGTAACCTGAAATATCAGAGTCCTGATGCCAAATGGAAAGTGTTGGGTACTGCTTATTTCCAGGCTGGAAAGAATAGTACGGGTTCGGAAATGGCTGGTTCAATGTTGGCAATTAAAGCCAACTACGCTATAAGTAAGATTTTTTCTGCCAATCTTGGAACGGACTATTATTCTGGAGACGATAACACTTCGGATTCCAAACAATATAATTTTAAAAAGTTATACGGATCTGACCATTCCTTCAATGGTTCCATGGGTTATTGGTCTACGCCTTTGACGCAGGGTTTGTTGGATTACTATGGTGGTGTTACGTCGAAAGTCAGTGATAAGACATCTTTGGAGGGAGCATATCATGTTTTTGATACCGATAAAAAACTTTCGAGTGGAGGAAAAGACATTGGTTCAGAGTTGGACTTAATCATAAACCAGAAGATAAATCCGATAACGACCATGCAAGTTGGATGGAGTGCTTATTTCAAAACAGACAATTTGTTGGTAGCCAAAAAAATTACGGCAGGGACAAAGGTCCGTTTTCCGCAGTGGGCTTATGTAATGTTGACTATTAAGCCCGTATTTTTAAATATGTCCAGTGTAAACAAATAAAATGATTTTTATGAAAAAGATAATTATTTCATTGGTGCTGTTTTTGACCGCATTTACAGCGCAGTGCCAAAAAGTAAATGTAGCCGCCGCTGCCAATCTTCGTTATGTGTTGGAAGAAATCAAGACTTCTTATGTGAAAGTTCATCCCAAAGCTATTGTCAATATTAATTATGGAAGTTCCGGAACATTGGTTCAACAAATCATAAATGGTGCATCTTTCGATTTTTTTATGGCTGCCGATAATGAATTTCCGGTAAAACTGAAGGAGAAAGGTCTGACGACAGGACTAATGTCTACTTATGCTTTCGGGAAGTTGGCGCTTTACAGTACGACCCTTGATGTGAAACGTTTGGGCTTGAAAGCTTTAAATGAGCCTGAGGTTAAGAAAATAGCAATAGCCAATCCTGAGACAGCTCCATATGGGGAACGTTCTGAAGCATTGTTGAAGTCACAGGGGCTTTATAATCAGTTAAAGTCTAAAATAGTAGTGGGGGAGAATATTTCGCAGGCTGCTCAATTCGCATTTACCGGTAATGCTGAACTTGGTTTTGTGGCTTTGTCCCTTGCATTAGCCCCGGAAATGTCGGGCAAAGGAGCGTATTATATAATTCCCTCCAATATGTATAAGCCGATAGAGCAAACTTGTGTTTTAATTAAAAGATCCGTTTTAAACACCGAAGCGATACGGTTTAGGAAATATATACTGTCGCCTGCTATTAAACCAATTTGGGAAAAATATGGTTATAGTGTCCCAAATTGATACCTTTGCCGAAATAAAATAAGTATAGCAGATGGAACCTGAATTTTATCAGACCCTTTTACTTACAGGCAAGCTGGCTACCTGGACAACTATTTTGCTTTTGTTGATCGGTTTTCCAGTAGCTTACCTGCTTGCATATAAACGCTTTTTCCTGAAATCATTGGTGGAGGCATTAATTAGCATGCCGATGGTATTGCCTCCTACAGTGTTGGGTTTCTATATGCTGGTGGCATATAGTCCGGAATATGCTTTCGGACATTTTATGGAACAGGTCTTTAATCGGCGGTTAGCTTTCAGTTTTGAAGGTATATTGCTGGCTAGTGTGATTTTTAGTCTTCCTTTTATGGTACAACCCTTGCAAAATGGTTTGATGTTTATTCCGTCCAGTTTGCGTGAGGCTTCTGCAACGCTTGGGAAATCAAACCTGACTACGTTTTTTAGAGTGATAGTACCTAATATGATTCCGTCTATAGTGACAGGCGTTGCTATGACTTTTGCCCACTGCATCGGTGAGTTCGGCGTAGTTATTATGGTTGGAGGCAATATGCCAGGTGAAACCCGGGTGGCTTCTATTGCAATATACGATGAGGTTCAGGCGTTAAATTATAAAACAGCCAATCGTTATTCTCTTGTCCTTTTTATTATTTCTATATTGTTGCTCACTATGATTTACAGCTTCAACAGAAAGAAAAAATCTTTTGATTATGCTTGAATTCGAAATTAGGCATGCTATGCAGACCTCTGAAGGTAAAGCTGAGCTGAACGTTTCTGCAGAAATTAATTCTGGTGAGTTCCTCTGTATTTTTGGCCCATCGGGTGCCGGAAAAACGACGTTGTTGCGTATTTTGGCCGGACTGGTTAAACCGGATTTTGGCCGAATCGTTTTTGGGAATACTGTTTGGTTTGATTCGGAAAAACAGATAAATCTGACTCCGCAGGAGCGTAGTGTTGGACTCATGTTTCAGGATTATGCGCTTTTCCCCAACATGACGGTAGAGAAAAACATTCAGTTTGCACAAAAACAGAAGGATCTGAATAGCGTTAAGAATATTATGGAACTGTTCGGTTTGACTTCACTTTGTAAACGAAAACCCCACCAGCTTTCCGGTGGACAAAAGCAAAGAGTCGCTTTGGCCAGGGCACTTGCGTCTAATCCTGGTTTACTAATGCTGGACGAACCTCTTTCGGCGATTGATCGCGATATGCGATTGGTTTTGCAGGATGAAATCCAAAAGGTACATCTTTTATTGCAACCTGTCAGTCTGATGGTGAGCCATGATGTACAGGAGATATTACATCTGGCAACTTCTGTTTTGGTTATTAAAAACGGGAAGATGATTGCAAAGGATCATCCTGATATTCTATTCCGTGAATCGGCCGAAATGAACCAATTATTACATTCTCCAGATCTTGGAAACATATCCTCACATTCATCTGAAAAACCTACATTTTACGATTTTATACCTACATTTAAGTAGGTTTTTGTGAATCTTCTTATAGATCTCATTTTTATCTGGTTTTATTTTTAATAATTCATTTGTCTTTATATTAAATAGTTATAAATTTTTTTCAAGTTTGTTCCATGCTTGAAATAATTTTGGCATGCTTTGTGCTTTAGAGTAAGTGGGTATTTATTCTTAAAGTAAAAAAGATGAGAAAAATTGCAATTTACGGGAAAGGTGGTATTGGTAAAAGTACCACTACCCAAAACACAGTTGCCGGTTTGGCTGAAATAGGAAAAAAAGTAATGGTCGTTGGTTGTGATCCTAAGGCAGATTCTACACGGTTACTGCTACACGGACTTGCACAGAGAACTGTTCTGGATACGCTACGTGAAGAAGGTGAAGACATTGATTTGGATGATGTTATGAAACCTGGTTTTAAAAACGTTAGTTGTGTAGAATCAGGCGGACCTGAACCCGGTGTTGGTTGTGCCGGACGTGGAATCATTACTTCGATCAATCTACTGGAGCAACTTGGTGCTTATGATGCTGACAAGCAATTGGATTATGTTTTCTACGATGTACTTGGTGACGTTGTTTGCGGCGGTTTTGCCATGCCTATTCGTGATGGTAAAGCAGAAGAAGTATACATTGTATGTTCCGGAGAAATGATGGCCATGTATGCAGCCAATAACATTTGCAAGTCTATTGCCAAGTTCGGGAAAGTTGGGACAGTACGTCTTGGCGGTCTTATTTGCAAC
>Ga0302292_1000178_pt1 | contig 46303 bp, 56 predicted proteins | sample III_Fen_N2_1_FD_194553 | JGI IMG/M metagenome (GOLD analysis project Ga0302292, IMG submission 194553) | Peat permafrost microbial communities from Stordalen Mire near Abisko, Sweden - III_Fen_N2_1 | ecosystem: Environmental > Terrestrial > Soil > Wetlands > Permafrost | place: Sweden: Abisko...
GTTGTCCCATGATCCGTCAACGTCTTGAGTTGATGTGGATGAAAGGTAGGCAATTGGCCCATTTATCTCAGGGTCAGCAACTGTGTATCCAGCATTTTTAAGTGCTAGAACTGCGAGTGCATTATCAATAATGTTTGTGCCAAATTTTGTACCATCGAGCATTGCGACAAGGACAGCGATGCGGTTAGTTGAACCAGATGAGTATGGATTTTCGCCGAGGGCTTCAAGTGCCAAGACGCGACGAGCTAAATCACGGATATCTGGACCATAAAGATTGTCAGTTTTCTTGAGCTCATTTCTTAAATACGTTTTCCTATTGTTGTATTCTGATTTACCGTTTGGGCTTGCGATTTCTGATTCATTAACTGAACCAAACGCAATAGCTGTCCACTCTTTTTGTTCTATGGTGCTCGATGCAGTTGGAAGTGATGCAATAAAGTGCACTGCAAATTCTCTTGAAATTGAATCAGTTGTGGTTGAGGGTGTAGAAGTAGCTGTCGATGTAGAGGTTGTTGTGGTGCCGGTTGATGTTGGTGCAACGATTATGTCAGAAATGGTCACCATTGCTCCATTTACATAGTCACCATCACGAGCAATCGAGTACGTACCTGGTGCGTTGAATATAAAGTGCGCAATACCAGATACGTCGGTTGTTGAAGTTGCTACTTCGGCATAGTCGCTTGATGTTGAGAGCGCTGCGCCAACGACGATTCCAGAATCAGGAATGTAGTTATCATTATTCATATCCGAGACATCAAATTTTTCGAATGTTGCAGACACAGTTGCGCCAGTGGTGGTCGCAGCTTCGGGAAGGGTTGTGTGATAGACAGGGGAATCAAAGAAACGAACATCTTCACCACCAGATAAGGTTTTATTTGACACTAAATCAGATGTTGTTGATCCGACTGAGTAGAACCATGTTGTGAAAGGGTTTCCTGATATATCTATAGAATCAAGGTAGGTTATTGACGAAGATGATGTTACAAAGTGGAAAGTGGTCGCAGGATTTGCGATGTTTATGCCTGAGAGTATAGCTGATACAGAGCGAGAGTTAACATCATTTCCTGCAACTGTTGTGGTGCCTATTGCTGGGACATCCAAAGCATCTTCAAAGAGAACGTTACCACCACCGCGTATACGGAATACAACTTTATCGTTTGGGATTGATGTGATGGTGACTGGAAAATCTATACCTGAATGGTCCTCGAAGTTAGCTTTATATGAACCTTCATTATTAATGCGGAATATTGCAACACCATCGTTGTCTGATGTTGAAGTTGCTACAACTACATCTGAGTTATCAAACACAGCGACTTGGGCACCTGGTAGTTGGGTTGCCCAGTCTAAATTTCCTGGATTAATAAATGATCGAACTACTATTTTAAGGGGGAGTGTTGCAATTGCTGTTGTTGCTGATTCTGTTATTTCAATACGTTTAGTTGCTCCTATTAATACAGTAAGTGCATCACCATTCACAAGGGTAGTTGTTGCTGAAATGGCTTCGGTGCCATTGCGGAGGATGGTCCATGGTCCACTAAGCGTATTTCCGCTTGATATTTCGGCTATTGATTTGATCGAACCATCATTATTGAAGAGTGGCGTAGAAAATCCTGATCCTGTTGTTGTGGCAATTTCAAAGCTTGATTGAGCAATGAGTCCAGCGACACTCGCTGAAGGTACTTCAATAGAACCGCTTTCGGTTGAGATTGTGGTGGTTCCGTTGGTATCTATATCACTAAGATAGTTTCCGAAAAGATTAACACTTGTGTCAGTATTAATAATATCAACCATAATGGGGGTTGTAATTACATCCGCAAAAGCACCTGAGGTTTGGAGGAACCACAATGCGAGAGCGATGAACCCGATGTTTACTATTTTTTTAGTATTCATATAGATGATTTATTTTGAAATCGAAACAGCCTCAGGAGATTGGGCGGGGTTTGGCATATACGTTCCTACGAGGAATCCGGCAAGGAGTACCAAAACTGCGATCCCTACAATAGTTAACACGATTTTTCCAAGGTTGTTACGCATAGATGTTGGTCGTTTAATGCTTTATATATGATACCATTTTTGATTAACTATGTCAATAGACACAAGGTGCTTTAAAATAAGGTCTAAATGACATACTATTGAGCTATAAATTATGAAAACAGCCTTTTTTATTATCCTCATTTCAGTCATCTTTTTTGTGGGTTTCTGGTATATCTTTTTACCAGAACAAACCTTTAATTCAGTTGAGGCTGGTATAAAGTTTAACTACTCAGCTCGAATGAATCTTTTAGGCTCGTCTTCATCAGTGGATGACTTCAAGGCATCATTTAGTGACATAGCAACAAACGGAGAGCTTTCAAAGGAGCCGGTTATAGAGGTGTCTGTCTTTAATCGATCGTCGGATGTTTCTCTTGATAACTTACTCCTTATGCGTCATGAGGAGACGTGGGCCCACAGCATCCAGCCAGTGACTGAAGTACGCACCAAAAAATACGATGGTATTCAATATGATTGGGTTAATGGATCGCTGGGTGGTAGGACCGTCGTCCTCGATGCGGGTGACCGAGTAGTTCTCATAACCATGCGACAGAATACTCCAGAAGCTATAAAAACGATTAACCTTATTATTGGAAGCCTTGAACTTAGTGATAGGAGATGATACTTCTTGTTGATAAACCAAAGGGAATCACCTCGTTCGACGTGATTCGTATTCTGAGAAAGAAAATAGAGAGCAAAAAAATGGGCCATGCGGGGACACTTGATCCTATGGCAACGGGGCTCATGATTATTGCAACAGATGCTGACACAAAAAAGCTGAGCGAATTTTTAGGTTTGCCAAAATCGTATGAAGCAGAGATAACGCTTGGTGTTCGGACCGACACGAGTGATATGGAAGGCAAAGTGGTTGAGGAAAAAACTATTCCCACAGATGTGAATGAAGGTGTTGTTGGTGCGGTTCTGAGTTCTATGGTCGGTGACATTAATCTACCTGTGTCTTTGTATTCAGCACTAAAGCGTGGCGGTAAGCCTCTCTATGAATATGCAAGGGAGGGAAAGGAAATTGAAGCTCCTGTACGGACGATGCGTGTTGATTCCGTAATATTTACTTCATTTGATGGTGTTCGAATTCATGCGACTTTCGCTGTGGGTAGTGGTACTTACATCAGGTCTTTGGCTGAGGAAGTTGGAAAGAGGCTCAACACCGTGGCGACACTTTCGGCATTGAGGCGCATCAGTGTCGGTGATTTTAAAATAGAGGACGCAATGAGTTTGACATAGTACATAAATAGGTGGTATAATATGAAAAGATAGATTAAGGCTGAGAATTCTACATCAACTGCAACCCTTTACTATGAAAAAACCATATTCGTTCCTTGTCATTATATTCGTGATGGCATTTAGTGCCGTCACTGTTTCATTTGGAGCAGATGCTCCTTCAGGAGAGTCACCCGAAAAGAGTGATTCTACACAAATGTTCTCGTTCTGGCACGCCATCGCTACCTCGAGTATTGGTGACGATGCTACCGTCTTCACGCCTGGTACGGTCATGAAAAATGAGGTGACTGTCGACCTCTCGCACGGCCTCTCGTTCGACGTTTTTTGGTCAAAGAGTCTCCAAAAGAAGCTCAAGACCGAAACCGTCGAGGGTGAAGATGGAGCGACGACAACCACGGTCACCGACTTGTCGAACGGTGGAAACGAGATTGATTTCAAGCTCGCGTACGCCCTTCCGGCTGGGTTTGAAGCCTCGGTCTCGTACTGGGACTTTTACCCACTGTTTGGCAAGAAAGCTGGAAACGTTTATGTTGGCGAACTTAAGTGGTCGCACAGCGTAGAAGTCTCCAAAACCGACACGGTGTCGTTTTCTTCATCGTTTCAATCCTATAAATCAACTCAAAAGAGTGAGTTTACAGGCGGGGCGCGAGGAATCGTCGGGCTTGGTTACACCAAATCCTTCAGTTCCGCATGGTCGCTCGAAGCAACTCTTAATCTTGGAAGAGATGATGGTAGTTTCGACACCGAGTCAGCATGGTTTGCAAACGCGTCCCTCGGTCTCTCGTACGTGTACAAAAGCGTTACGATTGGTGCGAAGGTAATCGAATACAAGCCGTTCAAGGTGAGTGAGGCTCGGGTGAGCCACACGGTCGGCGAGCTCTCGTTTGGTTGGGGTTTTTGAACTCCAGGTGAAACAATTCAAGGCGGCCCACTTCAAGTGGACCGCCTTTTTCTTTTTCTGATAGACTAACCATATGAACTTTCAGATCCACGAAGAGGTGGCAATGAAAATAACAGGCCTCACCTATGAAGGCATGGGTATTGGCGAAGACGCGACCGGGCGTCGAGCTTTTGTGTGGAATGCACTTGTTGGTGAAGAGGTGGTTGTGGAAATAATGAAATACAAGCGTGGAAATTTTTATGGTATTGCAACCACGGTCAATAAACCAAGTAGTGATAGGGTCGCTCCGAAAGAAGAATATTTTTTATCTTCGTCTCCGTGGCAAATAATGAGCAGGGAGTTGGAACGGAAATCAAAAACAATGATTCTATTCGATGTTTTTAGATCAGTACCAGCTACATTGCCTGAAATAGGATTTATTGATGCTCCTTTGGAATATGGTTATCGTACTAAAATGGAATTTGGTTTTCATGCCGAACCAACCCTTTCCCTCGCAGGTTTTGACCGAATGGGTAGGGGGCGTATACGTATAAAAGGAAGTGCTCTCGCGACCGACGCGGTAAATAATACCGCGCAGAGGGTGGTAGATAATTTGGTGGAGAATAAGGCTTTGCCACAAGTTTTAAAATCACTCATTGTTCGAGCAAATAGCAAAGGTGAAACGGTTGTCGCGCTCTTTGTTATTGATGAAAAAAATCCTCTCGATGAAAGTATTTTAGGAAATGGTTTGGTTGGTGTGTCGGTTTATTTTTCTGATCCGCAAAGTCCCGCATCAGTTCCTACAAAATTCCTCGGTTCGTTTGGAAAAAACCGTATCACCGAAACTATCCGTGGTAGGGAATTTGAATTTGAAATACTGTCATTCATGCAGGTGAATGTGCCCGTGTTTGAAAAGACACTCGATCGAATCTCATCATTCATCAAAAACACCTCTGCAATTGTTGATATGTATTCAGGTGTGGGTTCGATAGGACTTTCTGTTGATGTTGTAAAACGCACCTTGGTTGAAATTGAATCCACTTCGGTCGCTTGTGCCCGGGCGAATGCAGAAAGAAATGGTATTGTGGCCGAAATAATAGAGAGTCCTTCTGAACGTGCGTATGAGTACATTTCAGCTGATGCAACCCTTATCCTCGACCCACCCCGAGTAGGGCTCCACCCTAAAATTATTAAGGTGATAAAGGCAGTAAAACCCCAAATAATCGTGTATTTGTCATGTAACCCAAAGACCCAAGGAAGGGACTTAATACCACTCGTTTCTGATTACGAGGTGGTGTTTATGGAGGGGTACAACTTCTTTCCAAGGACGCCCCATGTAGAGTGCCTTGTCATACTCAAGAAGAAATAGTTTTCGATTTGTCAGCTAGTATATATGTTGTTTGCTTTTAATGCCGTTGCATTAGGATTTGATTTCGGCTATTATTTTGAACATTCCCAAAAGGAAGACATTCCTCGGTAGCTCAGCTGGTAGAGCGCTCCGCTGTTAACGGAAGGGTCCCTGGTTCGAGTCCAGGCCGAGGAGCATATGAAAAAACTGCACACGTGTGCGGTTTTATTTAATTCTAGTAACTATTTTCCCATAGGTGTGATAGGGGTATATAATTAAATGTAATTAGTATCTTAACTGAGAACATATAAAAAACCATGAAAAAATCTCAACTTGTTTGTTCTCTGGTGGCAGTGATGATATCACTCCTTACTGTTGGAGCAGGGGTGCATTACTATGATAAAAGTAAAGGGACAACATTTAACGTGGTTCAAATAGACAGTAAGGCTAATATGCCATATTGGGGAAACATCGTTGAACAAACACAGCTCAACACCGACTTTAGGAAAGTTCTTTTCACTGGCACCAGAAGCCAGCTTGTTATGATGAGTATTCCACCCGGCGGTGAAGTTGGGGAGGAAATACATACATATACCGAGCAGACTTTATTCTTTTTGAGCGGTACTGGTCAGGCGATATTAGGTGGAAAAACAAACCCAATCCGTCCAGGTGATGTTGTAGTGGTGGTTCCTGGTACAAAACATAACTTTATAAATACGGGCAGCGTTCCTCTAAAAATATACACTGTGTATGCTCCACCAAATCATATTGATGGAACGACTGAAGCTACTAAAGTAGAGGCAGACGCCAATGTCCAAGATGAGGCGTATGGCAATCAGCCACGATAAGTTCTATTGAGTTTTTGCAGGACTTTGAAATATTAAAACACCCGCATATGCGGGTGTTTTAAATATTAGCTAAACAACAATGGCAAAAGGGTGAGGAGGACAACATCAGTAGTAAAATGCGCAATCATCGCTGACTCAAGTCCTTTCTTCCAGAAAAGCCATCCGAAAACAACCCCTCCTATGCCATTCAAGATAATTGCGCGACCGATAATAAGTGGGGTGATTTTTGTTAAAGAGGCCGTGATAGGTAAGTGTCCTAGTCCGAATATGACAGCGGCGAGGAAAATTGAGATTATTATATTCAGTTTAGACGCTTGGTTTTGTTTGAATAACTTTGTACCAATCCAAATAAAGAATGTCATCAAAAACAATCTCATTAATATTTCTTCTGTGGTGCCTCCGTACAGAGCGGCGAGTAATTTCTGCCAGATAGGCGCATAGTTTTGGTGCGTGCTAAGAATAGCTCCTTGAATCGTAAAGAGGGAGTCCACTAGATAAATGATTATCGCGACAGCAATTCCAAGAAGGATTGATTTTCCGGAGATAGTTTTTAGTACGGTCAAAGGGTTTCTTTTTTCTAGGATACTTTCAATAAGAGGGAGTCCTAAACCCACTTTCTTGGTAAAAAATAATCCAAAAAATATAACGATAGAAAAGAGAACCAAACTTTGAACAAGCTGAGCAACAAAAATGAGCCAGATTGGTTGTCCGATTTGTCTTAGTAATTCTCCTTGTATTGTGAGTACATAAGGGAAAACACAGATTATGCTTAGTAAACTCAAACTAAGTAAAACAAAAAAAGACTTCCAATTAATAACAGTTTTCATATGTAATTATTTTAACATAAGGTCAGATTTGAGAGTTTGAGGGTGGGTAAAACAAAACACACCATTTCAGGTGTGTTTTGTTTTCTTATTTCGCGTCACTTTTTTTAATGAGGCATTGTACGCCCCAAGCAATAGCAATAATGCCAAGGAAGATGAGGGATCGGTTTGTGAATTGAAGGAATGATATATCAAAGAGTGAGAAGTGAACACCAACTGTTTCAAAGACCTGTGATAAACCAATCACAATTGTACCAAGGGCAATGAGTCGAAACGATTTTCCGATGAGTCCAATGTAGTCTTTGACCAAAAATAAAAGCCAGAGTGCGAGGAAGAGGTTGAGAACGTCAAAAAGTATAGTGACAGGTTCCATATGCCTACATGGTACTACGTGCCCCTTGTGTTGGTCTATACTAAGAAATACACAGTGGAGGGGAGGGGTTCTTATTAAACCTTCCTATGTTGTTACGGGTACTCAACCGTCACTTGGTTATACTTGACATATTGATTATAAATGGGATAATTGTAACAGAGCCACTGAACTGTGGATCAAAGAGAGCAATCTCTTAACTTGAACCTTGAACTAGGAGGAATTATGTTTAGTAAGAAAAATCCAGTATTGACCGCCACGATGTGTTCTACTATGGAAATGGTACGGACAACTCTGGAGGTCTTGTTTGGCAAGCGGGTCGTATACGTTTGTGTTGATTTCAATACATGCAGAGGGAAGGTCCGAATTGGTGACGATATCAATAAGGTTTCGTTCACACGCGACCGAGAGGATCTCTTGAATGTGTGTGTTAAAGGTATGTGGTACGATGCCCTCTTTGAAGGCAATTTGGTAAGGGTGGGAGGGTATCGCGGTGATTTTTCGATTCGGAAAACCATTGCCGGCGACATTGACATGCGATGGGTCGGTCGTTCTGCGACTGACCGTTGGGAAGAGCCACTGTTTGCTGAAAAGGTAGAATACTGTGCGCGAGTACGGGGACTCACTTTGGAACAGTTACTCAACTCGGTTCCTCAGCAATAAATTATCGTAACCCACCAACAGGAAAACCTGCTTTTGGTGGGTTTTCTTTTTCTGTAAGATAATCCCTGTGGATATTACTTCTATAATTAAAGTAATAATTTGTTATTATGGTGCTATTAGTGGCTCTTAAATACAAATCATTATGATCATAAATTATTGGGCGGTATTGGTTGCGGCCTTGGCCAGTATGATTATTGGTTCGATTTGGCACGGGCCTCTTTTTGGTCAAAAATTTATGCAGGCAATGGGTATGGATAAGTGGAGTCCTGAGGAACAGGAAAAGATGAAGAAATCTATGGTGCGGTCATACATCTTGCAGTTCATTGCTAGCCTCGTAATGTTTTTCATTTTGTCTTGGTACATAACGACTGGTGTAAAATTTGGTCTTGTTGGTGGGCTGGCGAATGCGTTTGCGTTGTGGCTCGGTTTCGTCGTGCCTCTCTCGCTCAGTAATGCAATTTGGGGTGGCAAGATGATTTTATTTTGGATCAATATAGGTGGCATGTTAATCACTCTGCTTACCGCAGGTGTGATAATCGGCGTTTGGCGATAGACGCAGTCCTCTGGTTATCTTATGTCTGTCGGTAGTGTTAAGCTTACCTTGTATTAATTAACTCCTCGTCTCATATGAACAAAAAAATTGTAGTAACGGTGATTGTGGTTGTGATTATAATCGGTGCATATTATTTGTTTGCAAATAAAGGTTCGAATGGATCACCTACTTACACTTCTCCAGCCACAAATACTTCTGCGCCAGTTGTACAAACCGAGCCAACCCCTGTCGTCACTACGGCCAATAATGCAACCGCTCCTGCGGCACAAACTGTGAATGTGGATATTAAAAATTTTACTTTTAAACCAGATATTCTTACGGTAAAAGTAGGTACTATTGTGGTATGGACTAATAATGATAGCGTTCCCCACACTGTAACTTCTGATTCCGGATCTCCTCTCAATTCACCAACTCTCTCAAAAGGTCAATCATTTAGCTTTACATTCACTGAAGCAGGTTCATTTAGTTACCACTGTGCTATTCATCCGATGATGAAGGGGACCGTTGTTGTGACGAATTAATCGCTGATGGTGATGGATCCATCGTCTGATAATATGAAACTTATATTTTCTGTATGGAAGACGACACACATATAGGTGGTTTGACTAAAATGTTTCATGCTATAAGGTGTTATTAGATTAAGGTTTTTAGTCAACAAAATTCAACCTCAGGAGAAAGTATTGTTTTATGTATGTAGTCCTTACAGATCAGCTATGGTGCGAAAATCATGCTGTGCTTAAAGAGGATGGCTGGGAATGTAAAACAACGGGTGCTGATATACAAGTGACCGTTGTTGGAAGATCACTTCATGATGGACCTTTTCCTCTCTCGGGAAGTGGTCGTGTTATCCAGGTGGGACATCTCCATTGTCCTAAGTGCAACCCGGGGTGGAAGGCTCCAGAATACGGCACTCCAATCAAACCAGACGCAGTTGCCGAAGCTTCCTAGGTCAAAAAACCAAGATTAACCACTGTTTCAATGCAGTGGTTTTTTAATTTGCCAAGATGCTTTTTTAGTTGTAGATTCACATTATAACTGTTGTTGGTTATCGCTCATCAAGCGGTGCAACAGTCGAGCTCATTGAAATCTCTCTTTAAAAAAGAGGGGAAGGAATCTATGAAAACAGTAATCGCATATCTCTTTGCGATGGTGATGGTGACTTCATGTTTTGCACTCGACGCTGGTATGAGCGTTGGGTATCAAAATATCGCTATGGGCGATTACAAGTATTCGCTCAAAACGTGGGATGGATCGTGGAAACCTGTTACGTTTGAGGGTCGCGTTTCTGGAATCTCGGTTGGACTCGAGCTTCGCGAAAAACCTTTCGAGTGGCTCGAGGTTACGGGATCAGCTGGGGTTATTATCTCCCAAGGTAATGTTGTCTCGTACAATGATGTGCGTGACACTGGAAATAGTTATGCTTATTCCAGTTTTCAGAAGACAGGAACATTTGCATCGCTCGGCGCACGTTTGTCATTACCGGGAAAGACTCGATACTTCGTTGGGTGCGAATACACGCGCTCTTGGGTGACATTCGAGCATGGGTGGTGGTATGACGCTGCGACCGGTTCGAGAAATGCGGTTGCTATTGATCGACGTTTTAAGGACTTCGTTGTTCCCAGTATTGGATACTGGTTCAATGACAATCGAACATCCGGCGTCCAATTCAAGTGTTCCAAGGGGTTTCTTGCTGTCGAGATATTTGGATACCTTTAAAGCGAAACCCGTCACAAGCCTTCGGCTTGTGACGGGTCTTTTTATTTAACTTATCGGTCGTAGGAGTGTTTGTTTATTTTTAGTCCGTATATTCTAAACACATTTAGTATAGGTGCGAAGTCTGAAAGGAAGTTAAAGAAGGATGCGCCGACTGGTCCTAAGAAACCAGTGAAAACAAGAGCGAGTCCGAGTACGTTCGTGAGCACCCAGATAGTAAAATTTTGTTTCACTATCTTCATAACTTCTTGGCTGAGATATATGGTTTCAGGAACACGTCGCAAATCATCGTGCATTATGGCGATGTCCGCAGCTTCAATTGATGCATCAGACCCAATTGACCCCATAGCAAAGCTCACATCGGCCAAGGCAAGGGCGGCAGCATCATTTACACCGTCACCCATCATAGCTACTGCTCCATGGCGAGTCTTTATCTTTTTTACATGTTCAATCTTATCAGCGGGTTTGAGATCTGCATAAAATTCTGTAATGCCGATCGAGTGGGCAACTCGTTCAGCTATCTGAGCATTATCTCCGGTGAGGATTATCCACTTTTTAACTCCAAGATTTCTTGTTTCTTCGATGACTTCTTTTGCATAGGGTCTAATTTGATCTTCAAGAACAAAGAGACCTGCCACTTTTCCATCAATGGAAATCATATTGATATTTGCACCTTTTTCCCGATTTTCCGAAACGAGTGCAGATTCTTCTTTTGATATTACAACCCCTGAGCGTTCAAGGAATGAGGGTTTACCTTGAAGATATTCATGTCCGTTGTGTTTTGCCCACATACCTTCTCCTGGGGTTTCCAAAACTTCTTCCGGAGCATGTATTTGTTTCTTTTCTTTGCTATGAACATATTCATAGATTGCCTTACTGATTGGATGCTTTGAATCAATTGACGTTATGCCTCCGGCTTCAAGAACATCCGCCTCAGAAAAATTGTTAAGTGGAATAACTGCCACCACTTTACTCTTGCCTTTTGTGAGGGTGCCTGTTTTATCGGTTACAAACGTCTCGATATCCTTGAGTCGCTCCATGACGGCTGCTCCTTTAACGATAATACCGTGTCGCGCTGCTTTTGAGATTGCCACACTGAATCCAAGGGGGATTGCGACAGCTATATCATCAGCACAAGTAACAAGGAGAAGGGAAAGAACAACGTTTAAGTTACGAGTATAGAGATATACGAGCGCGCTTCCAATGAGGGTCAAGATGACGTACCAGGTGCTAAATCGATTTGCGATTGTTTCCGTTTTTGTTTTTGCGCGACTTGCCTCATCTACCAAGGCGATCATTTTAGAGAGGGTGGTATCGTCTCCGACTTTATCGGTTCTCACAATAAGGGATCCCGAGAGACAGAGTGTTGCACTGAAGACGGGGTCTCCTGCTTTTTTATTTATCGGTTCGCTCTCCCCGGTCAAGGTTGATTGATCCACGCTTCCTGTTCCTGTGACAATGGTGCCATCGATAGGGAGTCGGTCTCCTGATTCAACCACCACAAGATCGCCAACAAGTATTTTTTCCACGGGTACCTCGTGGATGTGTTCTCCTTTTTGAACTTTTGCTATGGCTGGTCGAAGTTTGAGTAATTTTGAAATAATGTTATCTGTCTTTCTGTTTGTGAATGATGAGAAGAGACGTGCTGAAGAGAGCATGAGATTGATAAACGCTGCAGAGACCCATTCACCTTGAATCAAGGTGAACACAAGGGCAATGCTTGCAAGGAGATCAATCGTTACCGAGCGGGCAACAAGGGCTTTAAGGGCGCTCAATATAACAGGTGCGACACCAATAACAGAGACGCATGCCACGAGGACGTCTGAGGTAAAGGTTAGGTTTTCAATTTTAAAAAAGGAGACTATCGAATGGAAGGCAAGTGAGAGTGCGAGGAGTGCGATGAGGGCTTTATCAAAAATGATTTGGTTCTCAATTCGTTTCGTAATTTCTTTCATACCTACTATCATACTAAATTTACTGAATAAAAGCCCTGTTTTGATGGTTTTTTAATATATCAGCTGAAAGTAAAACCACCGCCCAGAATCTTGGGTGGTGGTTTTTGTTTCTATTCCTTAAATATTTTATAGAAATGGATGAAATTCTTTGCTATCTGTTGCTTTGCTTTTTCTTCGTCGATGGTTCCGTCGCGCAGTGCGACGAGTGGGTTCCAAAATACAGTGCGTCCGACTGCGAATCCGATTACTCCAGGAACGCCTTTACCTGCTCTAATCCATTTTTCAACAACATCATCCGTCTCACCACGACCGAGGATGATAATTCCGACGTCAGAGCGTTCGGGGGTGTTACATGCCTGGGCTGACACAATTTCATATACATCACGTTGCTCAAATCCTTCGATTTTCCATACATCGCATTCAATACCTGCATCCTGCATTTCTTTAATCATTCGTACAACAAGTCCTGGGCGAAGCTCTGTATCGTATCGGTGTTTTTCTCCGCCAACTGATTCCATTTGTTGAGCAGTTCCTGGTATCAAAGGTTCAATGAGAAGTTTGATTCCGTTTGCATGAACAAAGTCTGAAAGCACCTTAAGTCGAGTGAGCTGACGTTTGTTCAGCTCTGTATCACCGTCAGGATTATATCGTACGAGGGCTTTCGCAAAGGTTGCCTTGAAGTCGAGGAGGTGGTTTCCAAAATCAGGGCCGAATTCAAACATGAATTCTTCCTGACCACTCTTCTCAACTGTTTGCATAGTTTTAACACCACGTGCGACTGCGTCACGGAGGATGTCAGCACCAAAGACTTCATCAACAAGAATGCAGAGCTCATCTTGCGAGATGCCTAATTTTTCACTTGCGACAAAAATCGATTCATAAATGACGTGTTTAAACTTTTTTACTTTCTCTATGGTCTCGCCGGTTGGGGTTTCCTCACCAAAGAGGCCTTTCGAAAAACTTGCGCGATGGTCAAAGGGGAGTACGCAGAGGGTCTTTGTATATCCATATTTCATCATGGCCTTATTTTATCACGAAATAAGGGTTAAAGGTGTTCGGTAATCAAAAAATGCCCAGAGGGCATTTTTTGCACTTACTTTATTTTTGGGCTTGTTGCTGTTCCTGCGAGGACACCTCCGTCAACAACTAACTCTTCACCGGTGGTGTATGACGATTCGTCTGAGGCGAGGTGGAGTACTGCTTGAGCGACTTCTTCAGGGGTTCCAAATCGTCCAAGGGGAATACTGCTGCACTGCTTTTTATAGTTCTCTTCGAATTCTGGAGTACCTTCACCGAGCATCTGTTTCCACATGTGGGTCATAATAGATGCTGGGGCGACTGAGTTACAACGGATTGGATATCCAGCCTGTGCGCAGTAGAGGGCAACTGAACGGGTGTGATTTCGTACGGCACCTTTTGTTGATGCATAAGCAGAGGCGAGGGGAACACCGACAATACCTGATCGTGAGGACATGTTTACGATAGAGCCCGACGTTTCTTTCATAAGAGAGATGGCGTATTTACAACCGAGGAAGACACTGTCGAGGTCTATGGTGTGTATGAATTTCCAGTCAGCGAGTGACATATGTTCTGGGTCTTGGTTACATTTACCCATGATGCCGGCATTGTTGACGAGAATATTTAATTTCCCGTACTTAGTCTTTACATCCTCAATGAGTTTCTGCCATGACTCTTCTTTGCTCACATCGAGTTCAAGAAATTCCGCGTTGATTTCAGCGGCAGCTTTTGTTCCAAGGTCTGCATTCATGTCAGCAATAACTACTTTTGCACCTTCTTTTGCAAAGAGGCGAGCGATAGCATGTCCGATGCCGTCAGCACCACCAGTCACAATTGCCACTTTTCCAGCTATACGTCCTGTTTGTGTCGTTTCCATATATAAATGATAGATATGGCTTGTATTATAGCAAGAAATAGGACTTATGGGGCCACCTGTGTACAAGTACTTGCTTTTATTTTTATATTATGGTATAGTAAATACATGAGCTCTTCTCCATACCTAAATTCCCCCCAACCCCGCACAGAAATCAAACCCGTAGTACAGCACCCTGTCCCACCCGAACGGATGGACACAGATGACCTACCTTGGGACCTTCAGGTAACATCTCGGACTTTTATGGAGTTTACTCCATGTCTCGAGGTGGATGGTTTCGTTAATGAACGCCATCCCTGTAGTGCCCTCGTCGTCGGTGATTCGAGCGACTAATCATCGCGCTGAATCAAATAAGGCCCCTCAACAGAAATGTTGGGGCCTTTTTCTTTACCCTTGCACTCTGCTACCATGGAGCTATGATGACTATTGATTACGGAATATCACTCTATCTCTCAAAACACCCACACGAAAATCCAAGCGCAGTTTTTCGCATTATTGCGGAGCATAAAACGTATTATGTGATTGGTTCATCGCTGGGTATTTTTAAGGGACTCTTGCCACGCAGTGTTTTATTTAAAGCAACGTCTGACCTTGAGATTCCAACCGTCGGTGATTTTGTTGTCGCGGAGCGTATTGGTCAATCAGATGAGGCAACAATTCGTGAAATATTACCACGCGTTTCAGCTCTTGTTCGTAAGGACTCGGTTGAGGAGCGTAAGGCTCGAAAAGAAGTGGTTGCTTCAAACATCGATGTGGTATTCATTGTCCAGGGTCTCGACGAGGGTGTGAACACCGCTCGCTTGTCGCGTTACATTGCCATGGTTAAAAATGGAGGTTCTCGACCTGTAGTTATTTTTGGAAAATCAGACGTGGAACCAAAGGCAGATGAGTTGGCTCATGAAGCGCAGAAAACCCTCGGCGTTCCAGTCCTCGTGGCATCAGCTCATCAGAAAGCCGGTATTGATGCAATTCGTAGCGAACTCAGACAAGGTGAAACCTGTGCGTTTATTGGTAGGTCAGGTGCGGGAAAATCGAGTTTTATGAATGAGTTGGCGCAATCAACCCTTGCTTCTGTTGGCGCGGTTCGAAAAGGCGACTCAAAAGGTAGGCATACAACCGTTCACCGTGAACTTTTCAGCATTGAAGGCGGTTCATATATTATTGATACACCAGGAACCCGTGAAGTCGCACCGTGGGCAGAAGAATCTGCAATAGTTGATGCGTTCGATGATATCAAAGCTCTAGCTCAAAATTGTCGGTATCGGGATTGTGATCATGTAAAAAGTGATGGTTGTGCTGTGCAAACGGCCCTTGAATCGGGTTCTCTATCAAAAGAACGATTTAATGCGTACCTTTCAATGATGAAAGGGGTTCAAGTAAAACAAGAACAAGCAGATTCTTTGCGGGACAAAAAAAGGAGGGCTACATCAACAGGAAAAACTGAACGAAGATTTTATAAAGATTCTCGTTAGGATAAACCTATGTCATCCCCTAAACACATACGAGTTACAGTTGAGACTGAAGCTGGTAAAGAGCGTGTCGAGAGGGCGAGCGAGGACCTTTTTAATGTATTTGTTGATGCTAAACCAGAGCAAGGAAAAGCGAATAAACGTGTTCTAGAACTGTTGAGGCGTTACCTTGGGACATCGGTTCGTGTTATAAAAATTGTAAGCGGACACCATACACCTCGTAAGACAATTTTGATTGAAGAGGACTAAATTACGACGAACTCTCCCTGGTCGGAAAATGCGGGGCGTTCGTGTATAATGTGTGTGTACGTTTTTTATACAATAACCATTCACAGATCATGCGAAAGACCATCAAATCGACTCATTTTGAGCTCACGCCAGCTATTTCTGATTATGTTGAGAAGAAGATTGTTCAATCGATTGAAAAATTAGTTGGTTCCGATGAATCAGTTATTACGGATATTGAAGTTGGACGAGTAACTGCACATCATAAACACGGTAATATTTACCGTGCTGAAGTAAATATTCATGGAAAAATCTTTAATATTCGTGTAGAAAAAGAACATGCCGACCTTTACGGTGCGATTGATTTGGTTCGCGATGAAGTAACTCGTGCAATTGAACAGAGGCTCAAACGACGCAACCACATCATTAGACGTGGTGCTGCAAAAATAAAATCGTTGTTCAAGAAGCCTGAGAGCGATAATTTGTAATCTTGTCTTAGAAAGGATTCTCCACATGTTCCACTCTGTTAATTTAGGTACGTCGAGGGAGCGGATCACCTTGGTCGCTGCTCTGACTATACTCTTTGTAGCGGCGACTATTGTATCTATTATTATGATGTCTTTCTCTCTTGGAGGAAAACAAGGATACCTCGTTGCACCAATTACTGCTGAAGATTTACAAAAATAGGTTGGACGAAAATAAAAACCCTCGTTTGGAGGGTTTTTATTTTCGTCCGTGCAGATATTCTGACCATTTCATTTCTCGTTTACCTTCAGGAATCACCGAGAGAAATTCAAGTTCACCAGAGCTATTTATTGTTGCGTCAGTTACCACAACCCTTATTTTTTTCATCACACCCGCTTTATCCAAGTGTTCATCAAAAAAATATGCTTTAGGCCAACCTGTGTAAGCCTTTATCTTGAGGAGATTTACACGTGCGGATGCTTTGAGGTCGAGGAGTGCATCATCTTTACTAACTTTTTTAGTGAAAGTTGCTTTGCTATGATCCTGCTCTACCTCTTTAACCTCTCCTCTAATCCATAGTGGTAATACTCGAGCCAGTAACTTACCACCAAATCGCCCCAATTCTTCTTCAAATACAATTCGGTCTAGAGGCCATGCGCTCGGTATTATTTTTTCCTGAGCGAGGAGGGGGCCGTGGTCCATTTCTTTATCGAGAAGCATTATCGAAACGCCCGTATCCTTCATATCGAGTAGGATTGAAGTTTCAATTGGTGCGGGTCCACGAAGGAGGGGGAGCATCGATGGGTGTACGTTGAGCGTCTTATGATTGGGAAGGTAGAGAATATTTTCGGGAATGATTTTTCCATACGACGCTACCACAAACACGTCCCAGCCACCTTCGGGTGCACGGGAACGTAATTCTGATTCAAATAGAGGGGTACGGATTTTTTCTGGTTCAAGCGCCGGTATACCATTTTTATCAGCCCATTCTTTAACCGGTGTTGATGTGACAATAAGTTTTCTGCCTTGGGGGCGTGGTGGGGTTGTGACAATGAGTTGCGGAAGAATCCCAGCTGTTTTGAGCTCTTCGAGGATGAGAATTGAGAAGGGTGAGGATCCAAAATAAACAAGATTCATACTTTTATTCATTTTTGCGTTTTTCAGGAGGCAGGTCTTCAACGTCAACCGCACGGTCTATGAACAATTTGCCTTCGAGATGATCAGTTTCATGTTGAAATATCTGAGCAAGGAGTCCTGAAGCTCCTATTTCAAACCATTTTCCTTTTTCGTCCTGTGCTCGTATCTTTGCTTTATTTGATCGTTCAATCTTTCCATAAAGATAGCGTACTGATAAACAACCTTCATCTATCATTTTTTTTGTGCGGGAGAGTTTAACGATTTCCGGATTGATAAATGCGATGTCTTTATATTTTCCCTCTGCGTTTTCATCGGGGTCGAGTATCTCGAAAACTTTTTTTGATACGACAAAAATACGGAGTGATATGCCAATCTGGGGTGCGGCAAGAGCAACACCATCATCTTGTTCGGCAAGGGTGGCGCTCATATTACCCAGGATAGACGAAAGCTCTGGGGTTCCAAAGAGTTCATTGGATACTGGTTTTGCTATTGCACGAAGCACGGGGTCGCCGTTTTGGACTATCTTCATGGGGATGATTATAACAAATCGCGTTTTTATAGCATGCTCTCAGGATCAACGTTCACAATTGTAGATAATGAAAGGGATCGTAGGAGTGAGGTTGTTTTATGGTTTGGCCAAGGTTCCTTAGTTCGAATAATAGCCGATAATCCAACGGTATTTCCTCCCATTGATACAAAGGCGGGGAAGATATCAACCTCTGCGTCAGGGAGCTCTTTTTTAATCATGGCTATCTCGGAGCTTACTGAATCTTTATTACCGACAGCTGTTGTCTTGATGATTGTAGAGAAAGGGGGGAATGAGAGCTTTTTTCGAATCTCGAGTTCTTCTCGATAGAAATCAATCATATTTCCTTTTCGTCCGTAGATGATGACCGGTTCATCTGGTTTACGTGTCTGAAGCAGGAAGTGTTTTGTGGCAAGGCTTCGTAGGCGCGCAATCGTAACAAAAGCCCGTTCATTCATACGGAAGTCGGGAATCACAAAATATGAGTCTATTGAAGCGATGGCTACGTTCTCAACTTTTCTTGATGCATACGGTATCGCCATTTCGGTGCCAACGAGGACTGAACCAGGTGATGAGAGCCACTTATCCACGATGGTTTTTGCTTTCTTGTGTGTTGTTGCGGTGGTGGAATCGAGCCTCCATACTTTTATATCAGGGAATGTTTCAAGGAGTTCATCTTCTATTGATTCAGATCCAACGCCTAATGTTTTTAGTTTCCAGCTACCACATGTCTTGCATCGTACGTGTGCATCAGCGCGGAGGCCACAGCGATTACAGAGAAAGAAACGTGAATCATCTTTACCATAGAGGACCATTGTTGCGCCACACCTCTCACAGGAAAAGAGTGATTCGCAATCGCCACACACTGTGGATGTTGCAACGCCTTTACGGGCTGAAAATATAAAGAGGAGTGAGTTTGATTCACGGGTGTAGCGCACCAGGTCTTGGAGTTCATCTGAAAGAATGCGGTAACCTTTTTCCTTTGGTTTATAGGTACGCATGTCTACTACGGTGTCATCAGCGGTCGAGAGCGATCGCATCGAAAGTGGGGCAAATTCAACAAGGTCACCATCATCGTGACGTTTGAGTGTTTCAACGCGTAGACATGAATCGCCGATAAGAAAATCAGTACCGAGGTTTCGGGCGAGTCGCTCAGCACAATAACGAACGTCTACGAAAGGTCTCGACTGACCTTTCCATCCGCGAGCATTTTCGCGATCGATGATAATAATTGAAAGGTCTTTGCGTGGGATAGAGATAAAAGTCCCCGTGGTTAAGATGAGTACCGAATGTGTATCAAGGAGCGCTTTCTGCCAAACAGAAGCGAGTTCTTTTTGAGTCTTTCCTGAATGAAGCGTGTATGTATAACTTTCAATACCTTTTTCCAGTTTTTCTTTTGCGCGCTCGACGTCCTCAATGGTTGGTAGAATAATGAGAATTGATTGTTTGCGTGCAAAACGTTCACGGATAATACCTTTGTAGTGTGCATAGCGGTCTTCGTCTGGTTCTTGGAGGACAAATGATTGGTGCGTTGCTGCAACATATGCACTCTCTATTACCTCGGGGGTTGTCTCGGGGTGAGAGAGGAGTGCTTTAGGCACCAAATCATAAATAACAGAACCTATTGATGATGCATGGTGTTCAGCGACTTCACGGGTGGTTTTCATAAACGAGAGGGTAAACATCTTCTTGCCACCACCTGTGATTTTACGCATTTCAAAATCAGCTGATTTTACCTCAGCTTTTGCGTCCTTCACTGAAACGCACGACACCACGAGTCCATGGGCATTTTTTGATCGAAGGGGTATGGAAACGACCGATCCTTCATCGATAGGGTCTTTTGAAAAATAGGACAGGGAATCGAGCGATATGCCGCGGGCTATAGGGATTACGGATATCACAAACACGTTGTTACTGTAATTGAAAAAGCGATTAAAGGCAAAGGGTGAAACAGAAAAATAGAAACGAAAAAAGATACTAATAGTGAGCAATGTTTACTTAGGAAAAGGACGCACACTCTCGTGTGCGCCCACATTTTCCTTATAAATCTCTGAATGTTTCAATATGAGCTCCGATTTTATTTAATCGTAGGGCAAGGTCTTCGTAACCACGATTGATATTGTAGACATTTCGGAGTGTTGAGGTCCCTTCCGCTGCGAGCATGCCAATCATGATAATGACTGATGGGCGAAGAGCTGGAGGGCAGACAACTTCTGCTGCTTTGAGTCGCGCTGGTCCTTTTACATAGAAGCGATGTGGGTCGGCGAGGATGGTGTCGACACCAAGCTTGTCGAGTTCTTTGTAATAAATGGCTCGCTCTTCAAACGACCAATCGTGGATGAATGTTTCTCCCTCTGCGAATGCACCAATAAGTGCAAAGAAGGGGATGTTATCCATGTTGATGCCGGGATAGGGCAATGCATGAATTTTTTCATCAAGAGCTTTGAGTTTTGATGGGCGAGTGACGATATCGATAAGGTTCACTTTTCCATTATCTCCTTTGTATCGTTTAATTATTTTATATTTGAAACCCATCTTTTCAAGTTTCATGAGTTCGAGTTCAAGAAAATCGATGGGGCAACGCTCGATGGTGATACTTGATTTTGTTGCGATTGCGGCGGTGATGAGTGACATTGCCTCTATTGGGTCTTCACCAACCGTGTATTCAATTGGGGTATTAATTTCCTTTACACCATGGACAACAAGGGTTGATGAACCAATACCATCGATACGTACACCTGCTTGAGTCAGATAGAAACAAACATCCTGGACCTGATAGTTCGCAGAGGCAAATTTAATTGTTGTGGTCCCAGGTATGAGTGCTGCAGCCATGAGTATTGCTTCTGTTACAGTGTCTCCAGCTTCATACATAACAATAGTCCGACCCGATTTGAGTCCGTTGTGTGACACTTCATAATGCTTTGAAGTTGTCTCGATAGAAACGCCGAGCTCCTCAAGTGCATAGAGGTAAGGTTTTACGGTGCGCGATCCAAGGCGGCAACCGCTTGGTTGGTTCACTTTGAATTTCTTAAAGAAGTGAACTAATGGCCCCATGAGCATTATTTCGCTCCTTGTGCGTGCCTGTGAATAGTATTCAGCGTGAGAGAGGTTAAATTTTGAAGGTGGAACAATAACGAGGTCGTTATTTTTCCAATCAGCCCGAACGCCAATTGATTGCAATACTTCGATAATGCGATACACCTCTTCAATACGAGGTGCGTTTTTGATGGTGGTGGTATTGCGATTGAGGAGTGATGCGATCATGACACCCAAGGCGCCGTTTTTTGATGTTCGCACTTGGATAGTGCCCTTGAGCACGTGTCCGCCTTCAATACGAAAATTTACTGTCCCACCTTTCGATAGGGAAACTATTTCATGATTGAGGGCCTTTGATAGCTTTGCCAGAGTTTCTGTCGAAAGGTTTTGTTCACCTTTTTCAATACGAGCGATGACTGATTGGGTTGATCCTACTTTTTTCGCAAGATCATCTTGGGTCATATGCCTGTCTTCACGCAGTCTGGCAATCATTGATCCAATCGATCCGAGTGCTTCAGTTGTTTTTGTTTCCATGATTTTCGAATGAAAATTAAGTACGAAAAACAGTATAGCATATATGCTATAAATTAAAACAGCACACCATTTTGGTGTGCTGTGAAATATATCGGCAGGGAACTATGCGGTTTGGAAAGCAAGGCTCTGTTGTCTCTCAACTGGTTCCGGTTGGGTGTCATTCCACTGTCCCATGTCGCAGTTTTTCTCTTGCCAGGCAATCTCCAAAACTTCAGCCGTTTCGTGATCTTCTGGGTCTTCACTCGTGAAGAGGCGCAAGATTGCGACTCCGTTGCTGTCTTTCGACCGATGTGTCGCGCTTGCGATCTTTGCCTCGACAAGCGGCCTGTTCATGGGGTGTACCTCGAGGATGTGCTCGAGATTAACCCGCATGCAGGTTGCGATGAATCCTTGGTTATCGACTGTGATGTGCATGTGAGAAGTTTACGAGAGGTAGAATTTAGGGTTTCCGGATTGAGTATAGCGAGCCTTTTTATTTTTGCAAAAAAGAAATCCCCTCCATACTCACACCGCGAGCATTCTGCTCTTGGTGTGGTGAAGGGGACTTGGGTGGGTGGAAAGTTACGCGTTCTGCGTCTTTTCCAGGCGTCCATGTTCGACGGCTTTGATCTGCTCGCGCAGGTCGAGGATGTAGCCGAGCATGATGCCGAATAGTATGACGGCCTGCCATTGAAGAGGCAGGATGGAGTCGATGTACTGGATGGTGCTCATACACATACACTATACCACTACATATAAATATAGTCAAGTATCGCTTAAATACCAAAAAAAAGTATAGTTAAGGCCATCTATGGCAATGTTCACAAAACAGCTCGGAATCGACCTTGGAACCGCAAATACCCTCGTCTTTGTGCCGGGAAAAGGCATTGTTCTTAATGAACCTTCCGTTGTTGCTGTTTCAGAACAGGATAATCGAATTCTTGCTGTTGGTATTGAAGCAAAGCAGATGATTGGTAGAACCCCTGAATCAATCATTGCATATCGTCCTATGAAGGATGGTGTGATTGCTGATTATCGGGTGACTGAAGCGATGCTTCGTTACTTTATTGATAAGGCGCTTGGCAAATGGAACATCCTGAAACCTGAAGTGCTTGTGTCGGTTCCTGCGGGCATTACTTCAACCGAACGCAGGGCAGTGGTTGAGGCGGCTGTTCGTGCTGGTGCAAAAAATGCATACGTTGTGAAAGAGCCAATTCTTGCGGCTATCGGTGCAGGAATTCCTATTCATGAACCTCGTGGACACATGGTTGTCGATATTGGTGGAGGTACAACGGATGTCGCTGTGATCTCTCTCGGTGGTATTGTTGCTTCAACTTCCGTGAAATGTGCTGGTAACAAAATTGATGCAGCGATTGCCGATTACATCAAAAAAACATTCAACCTCGCAATTGGTGACAAAACGTCTGAGGATATCAAAATTCAGATTGGGTCTGCGGTACCTCTCGAAGAAGAACTCTCGATGATTATTAAGGGTCGTGATTTTGTGTCAGGTCTCCCTCGCTCGGCTGAAATAAAGACGAATGAAATTGTGAAGGCTATCTCTCGTGAATTGCGCGATATGATTAAGGCGATTAAGGATGTTCTCCAGGAGACCCCTCCAGAGCTGTCGGCTGATATCATTGATCACGGCATTGTAATGACCGGTGGTACTTCACAGCTTCGTAACCTCACTGAACTTGTGTTCAGAAGGACGGGTGTAAAGGCGGTCCTTGCTGAAGATGCACTCTACTGCGTTGCAAAAGGTACTGGTATTGCACTTGAGCACCTTGATGTTTACAAGAAGGCAATCATCTCAAAGAGATAATAAAAAACTCTCGACCCTGTCTGTGGTCGGGAGTTTTTTGATGATATACTACGACAATACTATAGCGATGTTTTATGCCTAATAATCAGCTTATCAAAAAACACCTCCTCAATTCTCTTGTTGTCTTTATATCCTTGATTGGTTTTTTGGGGTTTATCCTTTTTATCTTTTATAGAGTTTCCAGTGAGTCGAGTCTTTACCTCAGCAATTCGCTCGCTTTTCTGCAGTTTAAAATTCTTGCCGTCTCTGTCATTGTGGTGAGCACTCTTGTTGCATACATTATTTACTTATTATGTACGAGCGAAACCCGAACACGACTTTTGGTACTCGAGGCAACGAGAGAGCTCGCTGAATCAAAAGGGCAATTACAAAAATTGTATGAGGGTGCACCTGTTCCGTATTTAACACTCAATAGCAAGGGGGAAGTTCAGGACTTAAACAAAGCGGCATTGAGGTTTTTTGGTGTCGTTGCTGAAGATATGCTCCAGAAGAATTTTTTCTCTTTTTTCTCTGATGAAGAAAAAGAAAAAACCGCACAACTGGTCCAGCACTACAATCTCCGTATACCAATCAACCGTGAAGAGGTTCGCATTGTAAATAAAGTGGGCGATGTTCGATGGGTGCTTTTGTCGGTTTTTGACATGGGTAGTTCAACCAAGAATGGCAGGTTGGGTTTGGTGACTGTGTTCGATATTGATGATCAAAAGAAACTCGAACAAACAAAAACAGAATTCGTTTCGCTCGCGTCTCACCAGCTCCGCACACCACTTGCTACATTTAAATGGTACATCGATATGCTCCTATCGGGGGGCTTAGGAGAGTTACCGGAGAAACCAAAAGACTATATAAGCAAGCTCTATACGGTTAATGAAGAGATGATTGATTTGGTGGATACGCTCCTTAATGTGTCGAGGCTTGAATTGGGTAAATTAACTATCGAAAAGAAGGAGACAAATGTACCCGAGGCTGTTGAAAGCATCCTCACTGAGCTTTCATCACAGATCACAAAGAAGAATATAGTGATTGAAAAATCGTTCGGGGATGGGCTCAAAAATCTTGACAGTGATCCTCGACTCCTCCGCATCGCTATTCACAATCTCCTCACCAACGCTGTAAAATACACAGGAGAGGGTGGGCGCGTTACTGTGTCGCTCGCAGAGACTCTTTCAGGTAAAACTATCAGTGTTTCTGATACCGGTCTCGGTATTCCAAAAAGTGAGCAAGGTAAGATTTTCCAGAAGCTCTTTCGGGCTTCGAACGTAAAAGATGTGAGCGCAAGCCAGAGTACGGGTTTGGGTCTCTACCTTATTAAGTCAATTGTTGAAAATCTGGGTGGCACACTGTCGTTTGTTTCAGAAGAAGGAAAGGGGAGTACGTTTACTATTAAATTATAATTACGTATGAACACACAAAAGAAAAAGATATTGGTTGTTGATGACGATGAAAATTTAAGAACTGTTCTTGTTGATAAACTTGAGATTTCAGGATTTGATGCTCTTGGTGCAAAAGATGGGCAGGAGGGTTTGGATAAAGCACTCACTAATCACCCTGATATGGTCATTCTTGATGGAATGATGCCAAGGCTCACCGGTTGGCAGGTGCTCGAAAAATTGCGTCAGGATACATGGGGCAAGGATGTAAAAGTCATCATGCTCACTGCGGTTGAAGATTTTGAAAAAATGGCAAAAGCAATGGAAGGAGGCAGTTGTCAGTACCTCGTGAAAACAAACTACAGTCTTGATGAAGTGGTAAAGAAAATTCAGGATATGTTTGCCGGTAAAAAGTAGATTTTTGAATAAAACCAGTTGTACACACGTACAACTGGTTTTGTATTGACTGTTATATAGGTTAGATGTAGTGTTTGCCCCAGAGGCGCAGAAGCTCATTGATACTCTGTCATTAGTGTTGCAACCTGGACCATTAAAGTCTGTCCCGGATAAACTAAAGAATAAGTAGCGTACACCTAAAAAACGTATAAGTATTTCAAGATGGGGGTGCTCTACTGATTTCCTAAGTACTACGGATAACAATATTCACAGATACCAGGAAGAACCAGCACGGTGATTTGGGTCCCGTTTTCATTGACTAGTATGTGTCTCGTACCGGCTAACCTTTAGGGGTTGACCGGTACTTTTTTATTATTAAAAACCGAGGAAAAGTTTAATACCTCCTGTTCTGTTATATAATGGAGTGCAATGATACGAGACCCAAATCACCACGCACATTTGGTTATAGGCGACTGGGAAGCACTTCGCACTGACATCCATAAATCTATCGAAACTACGATGGGTGTTTCTACTGTCGGAAATCCTGATTTTTATGAGGAGCGTATAGAGGTTTTTGGTATAGATGAAGGACGTCGTATAAAAGAAATACAATCACGCGCATCGTTCGGTAAAGGATCACATGTGACACTCATTTCTTTTGATTCAATAACTACTGAAGCGCAGAACGCCCTCCTTAAAATTACCGAAGAGCCACCACGTGGAGCGAAAATGATTTTTGTGACTCGTGATAAATCACGACTCTTGCCGACGTTCATGTCTCGTTTTTCAATCAATGAGACCGTTTACACACCAAATGTGTCACTTGAAGGCGCTTTGTTTTTCGCTTTAAACCCAGGGGAGCGTCTAAAGCACATTGAAAAAATAGTAAAGGATAAAGATAGAGAAAAGGCAAAAAAGGTGATTGAAGATTGTCTTCATGAGGTCCGTCGTCGGGATATTTCCACACCCGAAAACGCAAAAAGGTTAAAGATTTTAGGAGAAGCACTCTCTTTTGTTGGTGATCGGTCATCGTCAATTAAAATGATACTTGAATGGGTGTCACTAACACTTTAAACCGTTACTGGTGTATTATTATAATCGTTAAACTAAACCCACATGGCATATAATCTCAACGTCTTCAAAGATAAAGTTAAAGCAGTAGATACATGGCTCGAGAAAGAACTCACAACCGTTCGTACAGGGCGTGCGAATCCATCAATTCTTGATGGGGTTATGGTTGAATCATACGGTGCATTCATGGGTATCTCCCAAGTTGCAAGTATTACTAACGAAGACCCTCGTACTATTAGAATTGTGCCTTGGGATCGTGCTCAAATAAAAGGAATTGAAAAAGCACTTACCGCTGCTAACCTTGGTGTATCAGTATCTGTCGATGAAAAGGGTGTTCGTGTTGCTTTTCCGGCACTTACCGAAGAAACTCGTCAACAGATTGTAAAAGTAGCCAAAGAAAAATTAGAAAACTCTCGTATCAGCCTGAGAAAAGTTCGTGATGAGGAGAATGTTGCTGTTGATAAAAAAGAAAAGGAAGGGGGAATGGGTGAAGATGAAAAATTTAGGATAAAACAGGAGATTCAGAAAATTGTTGATGATCAGAACAAGAAACTCCAAGAGAGGATGGATAAGAAGGAAAAAGAAATCTTAAGTTAGTTATAATCATCTCATAATTTTTGTGACCGCACTCCTCTTTATTGCTATTCTCGCGCTCCTTGTATTTGTACACGAATTGGGGCATTTTCTTGCAGCTCGTATGATGGGAATACGAGTTGATGAATTTGCTCTGGGCTTTCCTCCAAAAATATATTCATGGAAACGAGGAGAAACAACATATTCACTTAATCTCATTCCGTTTGGTGGGTATGTAAAAATATTTGGTGAAGATCCTGATGAAGAATCCCTCCACGGCAAAGACTCTTCTCGTGCTTTTGTAAATAAGAAGCCATGGCAAAAAACCATTGTGCTTGTTGCAGGAATTGCAATGAATGTTTTCTTGGCTTGGATTTTTCTTTCCGGTTCGCTCATGTTTGGTATGACGACGGGTACCTCTGACGTTAATCCTGCTTATGTCTCAAATCAGCGTGTTATTGTCACCGCTGTTATTCCACACTCTCCAGCCGAAAAAGCAGGGATTCGTCCTGGAATGGAAATCATATCTCTTTTTGTCGATGATATGGGCTTCTTGCCTGATAGTGCAGAGAAAATTCAAGAACTTGTTCAGAACTCTAATGGTCAAGAAATCAGGCTTTCGGTCCGTGAATTTGTCACAACGAGCACTATTAAAGTTGTTCCAGAAAAAGGTGTCTTGGGGTCGAAATATGGTATCGGTATTTCAATGGACCTTGTTGGCAATGTTGATTTGCCATTCTTTGAGGCTTTGAAACAAGGCGCCTCCATGTCGTGGAATGCTTTCACAAGTATCTTCCTCGGTGCGTTTAGTCTCATTGGCGGACTCTTTAATGGTTCAACTGATACTGCGTCAGTTTCGGGACCAATTGGTATTGCAAAAATGGTGGGTGAAGCGCGAATCCTTGGTCTCGCTTATCTTGCGTCATTCACTGCGTTTATTTCTCTCAATCTCGCCGCCCTCAACCTACTTCCGTTTCCGGCTCTTGATGGTGGTCGCGTGGTGTTTGTGGTTATTGAATGGATTACACGTAGACGTATCCCATCAAAGGTGGCGAATACAACAAACCTGATCGGCTTTAGTCTCCTAATGCTTCTCATGCTCGTGGTAACAATCAAGGATGTGATTAAGTTGTTCTAATTAAAACTCCCGCACAATATTGTGCGGGAGTTTTAATTTCGATCAACTAAAAACTTTTTATTCTGCCGAGCGAGGAGTGTGTGTATAGAGCTCCTATACACAACGTCCGAGCGAAGTCAGAACAAACCACGCTCTGAGTTCTGCTTGTATCACATTAAGTGGGTAAGCTCGAGTGATGAGCAAGGTTTTTCCTAGAGGTGGTTTATTTGAGCCATATCTTGAAATAAAACAATAAAAAGTCAACTCATTACAAAAGTGAGAATTTAAGATAGTATGGCAACTACATAAGCCTTTTACGAGCACAACCACATGCGTCAATCACAGTTATTCACAAAAACGAGGAAAGAAGCCCCAAAAGACGAAGTTTCAAAGAATGCGCAACTCTTGATTCGTGCGGGTTTTGTCTATAAGGAAATGGCTGGTGCATATGCATACCTACCGCTCGGACTTCGTGTGCTCAATAATGTCATTTCAATTATCCGAGATGAGATGAATAAAATTGGTGGACAAGAAATCACCTTAACTGCGCTTCAACAAAAAGAAACATGGGAACCAACAAATCAGTGGAGTGATAAAGAAGTTGATGTGTGGTTTAAGACCGAGCTCAAGAATGGTACTGAGCTGGGGCTTGGTGTCACTCATGAAGCAGCTCTCACAAAGACGATGAAGGATTTTATTTCCTCGTATCGAAATTTACCTACATACGTTTACCAATTCCAGACAAAATTTAGAAATGAGACTCGCGCGAAATCAGGCATCATGCGTTGCCGTGAGTTCATCATGAAAGACCTCTACTCATTTTCAAAAACCCAAGCCGAACAGGATGCATTTTATGAGAAAGCAAAAGAGGCTTACGTAAATGTATTCAAGCGCGTTGGTTTGGGCGACAGGACATATGTCACTTTCGCCTCGGGTGGTATGTTTTCGAAATTCTCACATGAATTCCAGACCGTTACCGATGCCGGTGAAGATATTATTCATGTTAGTGAGAAAAAAGGGATTGCTATAAACAAAGAAGTTCTCACTCCAGAAGTTTTGGCCGAACTTGGAATTGAAGCAGGGGAACTCGTGGAAAAGAAAGCCGTTGAAGTAGGAAACATTTTTAGCCTCGGTACTCGTTTCTCAAGCGCTCTCGATTTAACATACGTAAACGAGGCTGGTGAAAAGACTCCGGTTATTATGGGTTCATATGGTATTGGCCCAGGACGCGTTATGGGCGCAGTTGTTGAATGTCTTTCTGATGAAAAGGGGATTGTCTGGCCAGAATCTATTGCACCTTTTGCGGTTCATTTAATTTCAATTGGCAAGGAAGGTTCTTTGGGTCTTAAAAAAGGTGAGGAGCTATATAAAAAACTCACCGAGGCGGGTATTGAAGTTCTTTTCGATGATCGAGATGCTCGACCAGGTGAAAAGTTTGCCGATTCTGATTTGATCGGTATTCCAGTGCGTTTCGTTGTGAGTGACAAAACCTGTGCAGAAAATAAGGTTGAGGTTAAATACCGAAAATCGGGCGAGACTGTTCTTGTTGATGAATCAAAAATCATTTCCGTTATAAAAAAGTAAAATTTGCCATGAAAATTCCTATCATTGAAAAACTCTATAAGGCCTTTTCTCAGGATATTGGCATTGATCTCGGCACAGCAAACACGCTTGTGTATGTTCGTGGCAAGGGAATTATTATCAATGAGCCTTCTGTGGTTGCGGTTAATCAAAAGACAGGACGTGTCGTCGCCGTAGGTACTCAGGCGAAAGACATGCTTGGTAGGACTCCTGCGCACATAACCGCGGTGCGCCCACTTGTTGATGGTGTTATCTCTGATTTTGAGGTCGCTGAAGAAATGATCGCTTACCTTGTTAATAAAGCCCAGCAAGACGCAAGAACATTTTTTGGTCCACGTGTAATTGTTGGTATCCCTTCAGGTGTCACAAACGTCGAGGCTCGTGCGGTACGTGATGCGACCCGAAATGCCGGAGCGCGCGAAGTTCACATTGTTGAGCAACCGATGGCTGCGGCTATCGGTATCCGTATGCCTATTTTTGAACCAACAGCCAATATGATAATCGATATTGGTGGTGGTACTTCAGACATTGCCGTTATTTCACTTGGTGGTGTCGTTCGGGATAAAAGCTTAAAAATTGCAGGGGACAAGCTCAATCAAGATATTATTTCGTACATAAGAAACGAATTTAAAATTCTTATTGGTGAAAAAACTGCCGAGGAAATTAAAATCGCTGTCGGTGTAGTGACTAATGATCGTGCCCCAATCGAGGCTCCTATTCGCGGGCGTGATTTGGTGACGGGACTCCCTCGCGAAGTTATCGTCACTGACTCGGATATACGTGAGGCAATCTCTCAATCGATTGAGCACTTAATTGATGCTGTCAAAGAGGTTCTTGAGGTTACTCCTCCTGAACACGCAGCGGATCTTATGAAGCGTGGCGTCTATTTAGTTGGTGGTGGTGCCCTCATTAAAGGCCTTGATGCTTTGATCTCTGAGCATGCTAAAATTCCTGTACACGTTGCTGATGATCCTCTTACTGCTGTTGCGCGTGGTACCGGTATTATTCTTGAAGATATAGAGAAGTACGAAAGCGTCCTTATTCATAGTGAAGATGACTTACCTCCGACCAAGTAATCGAATCGATCCGAGCAAGAAACGCGCACGCCGTTTGGTTATTGTGCTCGTTCTTTTCGCTATTGTTACAAGCTTTGTTTTTCCTAGCGCTATTGGGAGAACTTTGTACATTGTCTTTTCTCCTGTTTGGAAAGTTGAAATAGGGACAGCATCATGGTTTCTCTCTAAGGCAAAGCTCGTGCAGTCAAAAGCAGATCTCATTGCAGAAAATGAATTGATGAAAAAAGATTTTGCTCTTTATCAAGTCACTTCATTAGAGCTTTCACAGGTACAGGAGGAAAACCTTGTACTCAAAGAAATGCTCGGACGACCTAAAAAGGGAAGTTCAATCCTTGCTGCGGTTCTCCGTCGTCCTCCGCTTTCGCCTTACGATACGCTTATTATAGATGTTGGTGCTGATAGTGGTATTAGGGTTGGTGATACAGTTGTGGGCCAAGACTCTCTCACCTTGGGCACTATACGAGAAGTTTTTCCATCAAGCGCGCTCGTGGAGTTGTTGTCTTACCCTGATCGTGAAACCGAAGTTTTGGTCGGTACTAAAAATGTGCCAGCAAAATCCGTAGGTTTAGGTGGTGGAAATTTCAAAATGGAACTTCCTGTTGAAGTTGCAGTTGCTGTGGGTGACAGTGTCCGTATGCCAGGCATCAATAGCACTATTATGGGACTCGTGGGCGATATAAAAATCGACAAGTCTGGATCCGTTGCGTCAATCTTGCTCAAAGCTCCGTATAATATAAACGACCTCTCTTTAATCGAGGTTGTTTCAAGCTCAGATGAAAAAAAGAACGTTCGCTAATAGTGCGCTCGTCTTGAGTGCTCTTTTTTTTCCTTGGTATATAACGCTTATTTTTGCGTGTGTTTTAGCTTTCCTTTTTCCTTTCTATGTCGAAGCAGTTGTCCTCGGTTCTCTTTTTGATGCCCTCTATTCTCCAGGGAGTCATAATGGTTTCTACGCAGGCGCTATAGTGACTATTGTCTCAAGCATCATTCCTTTTGTTATATCACGCACACCATGGCATTCTCGCTAAGAAGATTTATTCGTAAAAAATTTGCAAAACGGGCAATCGAAATTGATCCCGATGTTGTTTTTCTTGATTCATCAAATCTTCCCAAGTTTAATACTCACCAGTTTGAAGGCCGTATAGAGAAGCCTATCTCATCGAGCACAGGGATTCTTTTTATTTCCTTCCTCCTCCTTGTCCTCATGGGATTTTCCGTTAGGTTGTATCAGCTGTCTGTAGTACACGGTGAAGAATATGCAAAAAGGAGTGAAACAAATCGTCTTGATGATGATGTTCTCTTTGCCGATCGTGGATCAATTTTTGATAGGAATGGCGTAAAACTTGCATGGAACGCCGTTGATCCCGAGGATAATGCTTTTTCTACAAGAGAATACATAACAGATGAGGGATTTTCTCATATCCTTGGTTTCGTTCGTTACCCAGCGAAAGATAAGAATGGAAATTATTTCAGAAAAGATTTTGAAGGTGTACAGGGAATTGAAAAGGCATACAACACCGAATTAAGTGGTGAACAAGGTTTGAGAATCATCGAGACAGATGCGCTCGGAAAGATATCTTCAGAGTCAACTATTCGACAACCTGTCTCTGGTGAGAACCTTACCCTTTCCATCGACGCTGATGTTCAGAAAAAATTATATAACTCAATAAAAGACCTTGCGCTCCGCGTTGGCTTCACTGGTGGTACGGGTGCCATTATGGATGTTGAGACAGGGGAGATGCTTGCTGCGACGAGTTTTCCGGAATTTTCATCGAATGCGATGGCTTCACGTGATGCGGAAAAAATTGCTTCATACAACAAGGATAAGCGTATGCCGTTCATGTTTCGCCTCACAAATGGTCTTTATGCACCTGGCTCCATCGTTAAACCGTACGTAGCTCTCGGTGCACTTAGTGAAAAGACCATTGACCCAAGTAAAACAATTGTAAGTAATGGGTATATTTTGGTGCAGAATCCATATGATCCAACAAAAAGCTCTCGATTCAATGACTGGAAAGCTCATGGTGCTATTGATATGCGTAAAGCAATTGCTGTGTCCTCTGATGTTTACTTCTATGAAGTGGGGGGTGGCTTCGGTGACCAAAAAGGGTTAGGTATTGCAAACCTTGATAAATATTTTTCTCTCGCTGGATTTGGAAAAGCATTCGATGACAAGGTGTTTGGGGGTCCCGCTGGTACCATTCCAACCCCTGCATGGAAAGAAAAAATGTTTCCTGGTGATCCGTGGCGTATTGGAGATACTTATTTTACAGCGATTGGTCAATATGGTTTCCAGGTCACACCTCTCCAGGCTTTACGCGCTGTTGCTTCAATTGCAAATGAAGGTTTTCTCATCGAACCTACAGCTTTTCTTCGTAGTACCTCATCTCCTCCTGTAGAAAAAGAAGTGTTGCCGTTTTCAAAGTCGCAATATGAAATAATACATGAAGGTATGCGTCTTGGTGCACAGATAGGTACCGCATCGGGCCTCAACGTTACTTATGTGAAAGTCGCCGCGAAAACAGGAACTGCTCAGCTCGGTGTATCGAAGAGTCACGTCAATTCATGGGTAACTGGATTCTTTCCTTACGAACATCCACGCTATGCATTTGTTGTCACTATGGAACACGGGTCAAGCACCAACATCTACGGAGCAACATTCGTTATGAGGGACGTACTCGATTGGATGAATGTCAATAAACCTCAATATCTAGCCAAACCAGTGGATTAATAATTGAGTTTATTCCGCTTTCATAGTATAATACCTTTCTTAAAGGAAGATCATATTTAAAATCTAACTGAAACTATGCCCGACACTACGAAATATCTTACGAAAGAGAAATTCAATGAACTAACTGCAGAGCTCGAAGCGCTCCGCACGGTGAAACGTAAGGAAATTGCACAGAACTTGGAATATGCTCGTGCTCTTGGTGACTTGTCGGAAAACGCAGAGTATCACGAGGCTCGCGAAGCACAGGCAAACGTTGAAGGACGTATAGCAGAACTCGAAAACACACTCAAGCACGCTGAGATTGTAGAAGACCGTAAACAGGGTGAGCTTGTTGTTATGGGTTCAACTATAACTATTAAGAAAGAAGACGGAACAACCATGACTATCAAAGTGGTTGGATCAGAAGACGCCAATGTTGTAGAAGGAAAGGTTTCAAACAGCTCTCCTATGGGGGTAGCTCTCCTTGGTAAGAAGAAAGGTGATACCACCATTGTTCTTACACCAAAAGGTAAGATTTCATACAAGATTGTCTCGGTAGAATAATTTTTTTCAAATATCATCATGGCTTCACTCGAAGAACTTCGTGCGGTTCGAATAAAGAAACTCGAGGCGCTCAAGTCTCGAGGAATAAATCCGTTCCCAAGTTCGGTGCCTTTTGATATGTCACTCGCAAAAGCAAAAGAGGGTTTTGATGCTTTTGTTGCAGAAAATAAAATTCTCTCACTCGCGGGAAGGGTTATGGCTATTCGTGGTCAGGGTGCAATTCTCTTTGTGGTGCTCTTTGATGGCACTGCTGAACTTCAGTGTGTCTTGAAAAAAGACGTGCTTGGAGCGGAGTCACTCGGTCTCTTTGCTGATACCTCTGATGTAGGGGATTTTATTTCTGTTACCGGAACACTCTTTACCACCAATCGCGGTGAGAAGAGTATTTTGGCTGTATCGTGGATGATGGCCACAAAGTCTCTCTTGCCAATGCCTGAAAAATGGAATGGTCTCGAGAATGAAGAGATAAAGTTGCGTAAACGTTACCTCGACATACTCACCAATCCCGATGCTCGTTTAATGGTTGAACGTCGTTCAAATTTTTGGCGTGCGACTCGCGAGTTTCTCCTAGCTCGTAATTTCATGGAGGTTGAAACACCGGTGCTCGAAAACACAGCTGGTGGTGCAGATGCTCGTCCGTTTTCAACACATCATAATGCACTTGATCTCGATGTATTTTTACGCATTTCTCCAGAACTCTGGCTCAAACGTTTAATGGTCGCCGGTTTCCCAAAAGTCTTTGAAATTGGCCGTATTTTCCGTAATGAAGGAATGGATGCAGAACATCTCCAGGATTATACCCAGATGGAATTTTACTGGGCATACGCTGATTACAATGATGGAATGAAAGTTGTTGAAGAATTATATAAACATATTGCCCAGGCGACATTTGGCACTCTGAAATTCAAAATCAAAGGTTTCGATGTAGACCTCGGTGCGCCTTGGGAGATGTATGATTTTACCGAAACGATTAAAAAAGTGACCAACGTTGATATCTCAAAGGCCTCCTTTGAAGATGTTGTAGCAAAATTAAAAGAGCTCCATGTGGAGTATGATGAAAAAGGATTCAATCTTGCACGCGCCGTTGATACTCTTTGGAAATACTGTCGTAAGAAAATCGGTGGACCAGGATTCCTTATCAATGTTCCTGTTTTCCTTGAGCCACTTGCAAAACGAAAGCGCGACAATGAAAACCTTGTTGAACGATTCCAGGTAATTCTTGCGGGTTCAGAAATGGGTAAGGGATTCAGTGAACTCAATGACCCAATTGATCAGGCTGGACGATTTGCTGATCAAACAAAATTACGTGAGGCAGGGGACGAAGAAGCCCAGATGAATGACACTGATTTCGTTGAGGCACTTGAGCACGGAATGCCACCTACGTGTGGGTTCGGATTCTCGGAACGACTCTTCAGTTTCCTCATGGATAAACCTGCTCGTGAATGTCAGATTTTCCCGCTAATGCGTCCAAAAGACGAATAAATTTTTTTCCAAAACATCAATTCTAAAAAACACCGCAATAGAGCGGTGTTTTTAATGTGTGAATGTGGATAACCAGAACAGTAAAGTGGGATGAAGTGTTATATAATATCCATCAAGTGGGAAAGCGTGGGAATTAAATCCCTTCACTAAGCTTCTTCACTTACACAACGATGCGCATTTCAATCAACACATACGTCGTGAAAAACGGCGGATCATCATACAGGATCAAGGTCGCGAAAGTGACCGGTTTGAAGTTGAGGGCAAAGGTGCTCGTTAAGCGATCGAAATAAAAGCCAATTATGCTTATCGGCGAATACACACATTCCATAGACGAAAAAAACAGGGTGTCACTCCCTGCGAAATTTCGCGCGGAGTTAGGTAAGACGGTGGTGATCACACCAGGTCTTGATTCGTGTCTGTTCGTTTTTTCTATGAAGGAATGGAAGAAAATTGCCGATAAACTTTCGGAGTCATCAGTGCTCCAGGCTGATAACCGAAGTTTCAACCGTTTTATGTTTGGAGGCGCGGTTGAGGCTTCGGTTGACTCGATCGGTCGCGTGCTCGTTCCTGAATTTCTTCGGGAGCGAGTTGGTCTCTCTCAATCAGTCGCTATCATCGGAGTACAGTCACGTGCTGAAATCTGGGATGAGACAAGGTGGAATGAGTACAAGAAAGTGGTCGAGAAGCAGGCGGACGGTTTGGCAGAAAAGTTGGGTGGTATCGGAATACTTTAAAACAATCGGGGTTATCGAAACCACATTCGCGCGGTTCCGAAAGTCCCGATAAAAAGATATGAACCACACAACGGTACTGCTCAAAGAAACGGTAGATGCTCTCAATCTCACAGGTGGTGAAACAATCGTCGACGCAACGCTCGGTGGCGGTGGTCACAGTGAGGAAATCCTTTCAAGGAATTCCCAGGTAAACGTTATCGCTTTTGATCTCGACACTCACGCCCTTGAATTCGCAACAAAAAGACTTTCAAAATATGCCGATCGGTTCAAGGCGGTAAATGAAAACTTTTCCGCGATTGATGAAGCGCTTGGAAAGCTGGGGATAAAAGAAGTTGATGGATTTGTCTTCGACCTCGGGGTCTCGTCTTATCAAATAGACGCTTCAGGCAGAGGGTTTTCATTCCTACGGGATGAGCCACTCGCAATGACTCTCTCTGATAATCCCGCAAAGATTACCGTGACTGCTCGTGAGGTGGTAAACGAATGGTCGGAAGAGACACTTGCAGACATTATCTTTGGTTTCGGAGAAGAGCGTTTTGCACGACGAATTGCCGGACGAATCATCGAAGCGCGTGCGATAAAGCCAATAGAAACCAGCTTGGAGTTAGCGGACATTGTTTCGAAAGCAATCCCTGCACGATTCCATCCAAAACGAATTCACCCAGCCACTAAAACATTTCAAGCAATTCGCATGGCGGTGAATGCAGAGCTTACTGCGGTTGAACAGGGTCTCGCGGGCGCATGGGGGCGATTAAAGCACGGTGGAGTGATGTCGGTCATCTCCTTCCATAGTCTCGAAGATAGGACCGTAAAACGCTTTGCAAAGGCAAAGGAAGAAGCAGGGGAAGCGGAAATAGTGACAAAACGACCGATGGGACCGAGTGACGCAGAAATATCACGAAACCCACGATCACGTAGCGCGAAATTACGAATCTTTAAAAAATTATAAAAATACCATGACACGATATATACAGGAAAACGTAGCAAAGATGGAAAGGCCTTTTGTTGCATATGGATTGATCGGTCTCATTGGAATATCTCTCGCTCTCTATGTGTTTTTTGTGAACGCAGCTATTTTTTCTATCACCACCGCTCGTGATACACGTGAAAATATTGCAGATACCATGTCTGTTGTAAGTGAGCTCGAGACTCATTATGCAAACGATGTCGCTTCAATCAATACTGGACGTGCCCTTGCTGTTGGGTTTTCGACCGATCTTTCTACTCGTTACTTATCAGAGTCTGGCGGTCTCTCGTTCAATTCACTCGGAGTGCGATAGAATAGGGGAATATGGCGTTTGATTCAAAAAAACGGATAACTCTTTTATCAGCTTGTATTATCATTCCTGCATGTGTGATTGTGGGTAGGCTTTATAATTTACAAATTATGCGCTCTGCCGAATTCAGGAGCGCCGCTGATAATCAATATGTTGCAAAAGATAGTTCGGTTTTTGATCGCGGAAGCATTTTCTTTTCATCGAAGGAAGGTACAAAAGTTTCAGCAGCAACACTAAAGACTGGTTACATTGTTTCAGTTAACCCAAAACTCGTTAAGGAGCCAGAAGATATTGTGAATGCCTTGTCTGGATACCTCACCCTTGATGAAGCGTCTGTGTTCCTTAAATCAACTCGCAAAGATGATTCATATGAAGTGTTGGCAAAGAAAGTCGATGAAAAAACTGCTCACGCTATTGATTCTCTGAGTATTGATGGATTGTCCGTCTACAAGGAACGTTGGCGTGAATATCCAGGTAATTCTCTCGGGTCTCACGTTCTCGGTTTCGTGGGCTACAAGGATGAAAATACTCTTGGTGGTGTCTATGGGCTCGAACATTACTATGAAGATACTTTGTCTCGCAATGGAGCAAATACATATGCGAACTTTTTCGCGCAGATTTTCCTTGGTTCGGAAGACCCAACTGCAAAGGATCAAAAAGAGGGTGATGTGGTAACTTCGATTGAACCGACCGTACAATCTGAACTTCAGTCAGCCCTTGCTCTCGTTCAAGAGAAATATTCATCAGAGAGAACAGGTGGAGTCATAATGGATCCAAAGACGGGTGAGGTATATGCGATGGCTGTTGCTCCTGATTTTGATCCCAACAATTATGCATCGGAGAAAAATCAGTCAGTATTTACAAACTCTATGATACAGGGCGTGTATGAAATGGGTTCTATTGTAAAACCGCTTGCTATGGCTGCTGGTATTGATGCGGGTGTTGTTACCCCAGAAACACGCTATATAGATAAAGGTTTCGTAACTGTCGATGGTGCAAAGATATCTAACTTTGATCATAGGGGGCGAGGCGACATAAATATGCAACAAGTGTTGAGTGAATCACTCAACACCGGTATGGCTTTCGTGGCTGGTAAGCTTGGAAATGAAAATCTTACTCGTTACTTTAAATCACTTGGTTTCGGTGAAAAGACAGGTATTGATTTACCAGGTGAAGTTTCAGGTTTGATTAAAAACCTCGATAGTCCACGAGATGTCGAACATGTCACCGCGGCGTTCGGTCAAGGTATTGCAATAACTCCAATCGAAGTCACTCGAGCGCTCTCGGCTCTCGGCAATGGTGGAGTAGTTCCGACACCACACATTGCAAAACGAATTGAATATGTGAACGGGACTGAAAAAGAGATAGAAACTGACACGCCTCGCCGTGTCTGGTCTGAAAAAACATCTGAGGATATAACTCGTATGCTTGTGACGGTGGTTGATAAGGCACTCCTTGGTGGTACGGTAAAGATGGATCATTACTCAATTGCTGCAAAAACCGGTACGGCACAGATGGCTAAAGAGACGGGGGGTGGATATTATGATGACCGTTACTTGCACTCATTCTTTGGTTATTTTCCTGCTTATAACCCTCGTTTCATCGTCTTCCTCTTCACCGTTTATCCTAAAGGTGTTTCTTATGCATCACATACACTCACCGAGCCTTTCATTGACCTTGCAAAGTTCCTCATTAGTTATTACAACATTCCACCCGATAGGTAAAAATTAGGCTATACTAAACCCATGTCTGTCATCAAACACTTCTTAAAATTCGTCATTATAGATACGCTTACGTTCGAGGCGCGTCTCGCTATTGCGATTCATAAGCCAAAAATAATAGCTATCACTGGCAATGTTGGTAAAACTTCAGCAAAGGATGCAATTGCCACAGCTCTCTCCGGTAGTTTTCTGGTACGAAAGAGTGAAAAGAGTTTCAATAGCGAAATTGGTATTCCTCTCACGGTACTTGGTCTCAAAAATGCATGGAACAATCCTCTCATTTGGATGTTTAATATCATTGCAGGCCTCTACAAAATCATCGCTGCACCGTTTCCCGAGATTCTTGTTATTGAAATCGGAGCTGATAAACCAGGTGATATACATAATGTTGTGAAGTGGCTCCACCCAGACATTGCTGTTTTTACTCGTCTGCAGCGCGTCCCTGTTCACGTGGTTCATTTCAAGACACCAGAAAAAGTGTATGAAGAAAAATGGCAACTCGTTCGCGGGCTCAAAAAAGGAGGCGTGGTGGTCATCAATGCTGATGATGACAGATTGGTTGCCTTTAGCGGTGGATCGGCTCATAAGGTCTTTTACGGTTTTGGACCAAGGGCTCAGGTCAAGGCTGACAAATACACTATTACCTATGCTGGTCAGTCCGATGTTCCAACTGGTATTGAATTTGAGGTTACCGATAAAGACGAGTCGGGTATTGTGAATATCTCTGACGTGCTCGGTCGTCACCATGTCTACCCAATGCTTTCCGCATTCGCGGTTGCTGACTTATTTGGTATCCCTCTCGCTACTGCAATAGAGCGAATTGGGCTTCATCAAGCACCAAAGGGCCGTATGCACCCAGTTGTCTCTGATGCAGGCGTCCTCGTTATTGATGATAGTTATAATGCATCGCCTATCGCTGTTGAGGAAGCGCTCTATACTCTAGGTGACGTCAAAGCCACAGGTCGCAGAATTGCTGTTTTGGGTGATATGCGCGAGCTTGGTCAGTTCTCAAAATCAGAACATCAGCGTATTGGAACCGTTGCCTCAAAAATAGCTGACATTGTTGTGACGGTGGGTGATGAGGCTCGTATGATTGCATTTGGTGCCCGTTTACCAAGCCCAGTTGAAAGGGGAATATATGAATTTAATACATCGGACGAAGCTGCGACATTTGTAAAATCTCTCGCTGTGTCAGGTGATGTGGTGCTTGTGAAGGGGTCTCAGGGTGTTCGCATGGAAAAGGTAGCCGAGGCGCTCCTTGGCCACGAAAAATCAAAAAAGCATCTTGCTCGCCAAGAGAAAGAGTGGAAGCGTCGTTAGAAATTCAATATACAAATAAACAATGAAAAAAACCGAGCTCGACTCGGTTTTTTTCATTGTTCTTATTTTACTTCTTCCTGACCAAGCGCTTTTGTCTGTTCAGCGTCTGGTTCTTTCTTCGTTGGAATAAATCCAATGATCAGAGCTACAAAGAGGGCTGCGGTAAAGTACCAAGGCAGTGGAATTATGTAATCAGTAAGGTTTGTAACCGCTTTTATGCTTATTGCATAGAGCGCAACAGTTAGACTGTTTTGATAAGAGAATGTACCCTCCCAATCCCAACCCTTAGCTCGTGCGACCAATTGTATGACAAGTGCGCCGAGGAGGGATGCAACGAGGAATGATGTAAATGAACCAACCGTGATGAGTCCGAGCAAGAAAAATCCAATAACAGAAATGATAAGGGGCGTCATTGCACGTGCTAGGCCCTGAATACGGTTATTCCAGTCGGTAATTTTTGCTTTTGATACCACCAACTCTTTAATTTGGGTAGTTTTGTAGTAATTGATACGTAAACTACCACTACTGTCTCGTGAAATAACCCCATCTTTTCCAAAGAGCATGTCGGTTTTGTATGAATTAAACGTCGAGAGACTGATGTCATTGTTGGTATCTATGACGAGGAAATTATCAGCACGGCTTGATTCGGGACGATTGATTTCGATAGGTCCTGTTGATGTTGCCGTTTCGTTATATACCTTCTTGTATGAAATAGTATAAGGACTTTCAGCACTCATTGATAATGTGTTGTCTTTGAGTGTCAGTGTGAGGTTCTCTGGATACTTATCTGCAAAAGATGCGCCATATTGAGCACCTTTTTCTATGAGTGGGAGTCCAATTGAAATAATTCCAATAACAGCCACCATTGAAGTGATAATAGAAAGCCCAATTATGTGGTAGATACCACCACGTATCGGAAAGGCGGATGGGTTCTGATAGAGCTCGCTCTGGGTAAAGGCGAGCTTAAAGTTTCGTATGAACGTTTTCATGGTTTCTATTCTATATCTTTTTGATTATTCTCCAAGCCAAATGTCTTGTCCAATACAGTAATCGCGGGTTTCTTCCTTTTGCACATTGTAGACAAATTTTTTCCCCAATATGAGAGGGAAGGAGATATTGCCTCTTAATAAGTATTTATTTACTGTGGCTGGTACGGTAAAACCAATACATTTATGGGTTTTTGGTCGGATGCCAAAACTTCCATCAACTGCTTGTGAATCAAACCAAGAGAGTGGGGTGATGGAAACGATGAGGGATACCACAAACAAGAATATGATTACGTATAGTATTGAACGCATGGTTAAAGTATATCAAATAAACACAGTTTGTTCTGACTTCATAAATAAAACCATGTCGCTGGTCAGAAATAAAAATCAAATGCTCCGTGTAGAGCATTTGATTTTTATTAAGTGAGAGTTTGATTAACGCTTCTTTGCAGAAGTCTTTTTCTTAGCTACAACTTTCTTAGTTGTTTTCTTTACAGCCTTCTTAACTGGCTTCTTAACAACTTTTTTAACTGAAGTTTTTTTCTTCATGTATTAACTATATCACCTCTACAGAGAATGCAAATATTTTTCACGCACTTTTTACCTTTTTCTGTGGAAAAGTTTTTTATAACCTCTATTGAAGATTTTTAATTTCGATAGCAAATTCATTTCCAATAGTGTGTGCGGGAGAAAAATCTTTTATTTCAGATGGAGAGTGTAAAAGTAAATTCATCCCTTTTTCTTCATAGCGAGGAACGAGGTGCCAGTGCACCTGTCGCACTTCATCCATGTACATGAGGTACACTTTCTCAACTCCTAATTTTTTCAATAGTGTGTTTCGGACAATATCAACTACATCCATCAAGTATTCATATTCCTTTTTCGATAGTACGTGCAAATCCTCCGCTTTGTTTTTCCAAACGATAACCGTGTGCCCGCGTGTTATAGGGAAAGACGCAAGACAAACATACAGTTTGTCATCCTCATAGAGAATTGCCTCCTGTGGTGGTGTGGGTAGTTTTTCCATTGTGATTATTATAGCAAGAGGAGTAATCAGGCAGAAATTAAAAGGCCGCTCGTGTGAACGAGCGGCCTCCCGATTGGATTCAAATAACGAGGAGGACCTGCATACTGGGGGTCATGGTACTGAACGTGTTGTCACTGCTTTTCACAGCGTTTGCGCCATGCCTGCCTTTCTTGGGCTTAATCTTGGTGAAAAGGTAGGATCCTTTGCGGAATCCACCGTGTCCGGAATCATCTCCGTCGATAGGAAAGGCGATAAATTTAGCGCCTTCCTCCAGTTCTGCGAATGTGAGGGGTGTACTCATAATGTTCTGGATTTGATACTACGCAGGGAAGGTGGGGTGTCAACGGGAACCCTGGTTAATAGGTATTAACCTATTTTCAGGCAGACATGACGTCTTCTGTCTTTGTGGGGTTCCAAGGTTTAAGAAAAATGAAAACACTCATCGCAATAGATGCAATAATCGCCGCAAAAATGAACGCGTAGGCGGGGTTGAAAACCCAAAGTGCGCCTGCAATTGCCGATGCTGGGAGGTATACCAATCCGGTGAGAAAATTATACATACCAATTGCAGTAGCCCGCCTCTCTTTCTCTATATCCGTGATGAAAGCCTTACTCTGTGCCTCATCAATGCTGTAAAAAACACCAAACAACAAAAACAGAATAATAATTTCCCATTTTTGATTCGCGAAAATAAAACCTACTGACATCGTGATGTACGTTATATACCCAAGCAAGATGATATATTTTCTGCCGATGATGTCGCCAAGTTTTCCGATTGGTATAGAGATGAGAACAAAAGAAATATTAAAGAGTGCATAGAGGAGAACCACGTCTTTAATTGCAAACCCAACAGCATAAGCCTTGAGCAGTAGAAACCCAAAGCTGAAATATGCCAAGGAAAAGATACAGGCAGGAATGAGATACGATTTAAATCTCGGGCTCAATGTTTTCCAAGCCCCAAAGATATTTTCTTTCTCATGGGGAATTCCTGGACGATCTTTCATGAGCGCAAGGACGATGACAGACAAAAGGGCGGTCGCTATCGCCATGACAAAAATCATATGGAAAGTAGCTAATCCCTGACCTGAATAGAGCAACATAAAATAAGCGACCAGGGGCCCGAGGACTGCGCCCGTTTTGTCCATAGCCTTGTGTACACCAAAGGCATAACCCTTGTTAGATTCTTCTGCTATGTCCCCAAGCCACGCATCCCTTGATGGGCCACGGAAACTTTTACCCAAGCGTTCGATGATTCTGAATAAAGCGAGTGATGTAACAGACGTCCCGATTAATAACATTGTCTTTGCTAAGGTCGAAAAACAATAACCAATCAAAGTAAAAGGCTTTCTCTTACCTGACCGATCTGACAACCAGCCCGCAAAATAATCGAGGGAAGATGCAGAGAAATCAGAGAAACCTTCTATAATGCCGAGGAGTGAGGCAGAGGCGCCCACAATCACCGTGAAAAAGATTGAAAAAACTGAAAAGATAGCCTCGGAGCTAATGTCGGTTAAAAAGCTCACCGCGCCCAACTTTACTATATCCGGATGAACATTTAAAAAGTTTTTCTTCACAGAAAAAGTATAACACCAAACGTACTTAGGGACCCTGTCTTTATTACATCACTCATTAATAGCTATTTGGTGATATGTGGGCCATACTAGGCAACTATGAAGAAAACCACAAAAAAAGGCCTTATTAGAGAGACGGTCGGAGCTGGTTTCTTTCAGCGTATTCAAGAAGATAGTTGGACCTATGTGAGGACGGTTGTTGATGTTATCCATGAACCTATATTGGTTCTCGATAAAAACCTCCGTGTGATTACCGCTAATCAACCTTTCTACAAGACGTTCCAGGTGGAGCGAGAGGATACTGAAAAAAAAGTTGTATATGATTTGGGTAATGGACAGTGGGACATACCATCGCTCAGGAAACTTCTCGAAGAGATTTTGCCAAAGAACACTTTCTTTAAAGGTTTCGAGGTGGCCCATGATTTTCCGTATATCGGGCGCAAGGTGATGATATTAAATGCCCGCCAGATTTATTTTAAAAATGATAGTGCTTTTCCGCCAATCATTCTCCTCGCTATCGAAGATATGACCGAGATGGTGGCTGTTGCTGATAAATTAACCAATCACGTCTCGTTGCTCGAAACAAAGATTACAGGCAAGACCGACAAGCTCGAGAGGACTATTAGTAAGTTGGAGAAGGAGATTAATAAGTTGAAGGGGAGGTAGCCTTTCAGGCATTTTTGGTATAATTGAGTTATGAAACTGACAAATGATAGTTATATAATTTCTTTGGGTACAAAAAACTTCACTGAAAAATATTTTCGAGATAAAGACGGTTGGGTAAAAATTTCTGCAAAAGGTAAGAAATTCCACATGACTCCTGAACAGCTTCTCAATCATCTATTACCAGCATTGGCTGGTATAAAATCAGGACTAAAGTGGAATGTCGAATATAAATACAAGGAAGAAATAAAATCTCCAAAAAAGAAGGTATAAGGTGTTGTGACCCTACGGGGAATCGAACCCCGATTTAAAGCTTGAGAAGCTTCCGTCCTAACCGTTAGACGATAGGGCCAAAAGGAAAATGGCGGGAATGGTCGTCATAATACCATCTCTCGCCACATTCGCAAGAAATATGACTAGTTTGCTGTATATTTCTTGATGAGTGCCTGGAGCTTGGTGACGTTTTCGTCCTTTTGTTTTTCCATATCACGCCAGAGGGCAATGATGTCGTCGTTACCGATGGCATCGTGTATGTACTTGTTCTTGATGCGATCGATTGATTTTGATTCTTCGACCGCTTGGAGCATGAGGTTGTAAACGTTGTTGCGAATCATCATAGTAAATGAGTTTATTAATATAAGGAAAGTATAACCCTCTTTTTGCCAATAAAAAAGGCGCACGATTGGAGATCGTGCGCCTTGCAAGGTATTAGGCAGTCTTTGACTGGGGTGACATGAGGTCAAAAAAGAATTGACCTTTTCTATCTACCTGAGTTTTGACTGGGGGCAACGGGACCTCTTCGACGACTGGAGCTTGTTCTTCGCGTTCGTGTTCCCACCGAGAGTGTGCATCAGCCGAATTCATCGGACGATGACTCATGTTCTCTGTGCGCTGGGGGATAAAACGTTTAATCCTCGGAAGTTTTCTCTTAACTTCCTTGATCTTTCGCTTGACTATTTGTTTCAGGACCAGTTTTCGATTGAAGTCGTTGAGGAGAATGCCGTGCTTTTCCAGGATGGGGTCAACTACATCTTGCACCCTATCCATGCCTAATTCTCTGTTGTGGAGCTCTTCCAATACCTCGGAAGCCACAACGTTGGGGTCAACTAGTGTCGAGGTGCTCATTTGATTCTAAATTCTATCACCAAATATCTATCTTGTCAATATTAGGAAACGAAAAAGCGGGGGAGGCAAGAGGGTATGAAAAAGCCCCCGAATACCGTAGGTATTCGGGGGCTTTTTGTTTATCCGAGAATTTTTTCAACAACCGCTTTAATGTCCGAACCATCAGCTTTGCCTTTGAGCTCTTTTGATACCGCGCCGATGAGGAGTCCCATCTTTGATTTATCAACCACGGCGAGTTCGAGTTGCTTGCGAAGGACCACTGCATGAATCTCTTCGTGTGACATGGTAGCAGGGAGGTATTGTTCCATGATAACCAATTCTTTCTTTTCTGATTCAGCGAGTTCTGGTCGGCCACCCTTGGTAAATTGGTCAATTGAATCTTTGCGCTGTTTTACAAGTTTCTTAATGATGGCAATAACCTCGTCATC
>Ga0302292_1000180_pt1 | contig 46199 bp, 40 predicted proteins | sample III_Fen_N2_1_FD_194553 | JGI IMG/M metagenome (GOLD analysis project Ga0302292, IMG submission 194553) | Peat permafrost microbial communities from Stordalen Mire near Abisko, Sweden - III_Fen_N2_1 | ecosystem: Environmental > Terrestrial > Soil > Wetlands > Permafrost | place: Sweden: Abisko...
CCAGGTAGGTCAAATGAAAGAAAGCATCGACCGAAAAAACTTTATTCGATGAATTACAAGAGATTATAGCAAAACACTAACTTAACGACATTGATATATTAATTGTCAAACATAAACGCATCATACTAATGGAACAAAATAATATTGAAAAACAATTTAATGATGACGAAGAATCCGGTTTTGATATTATGGAGTGGATTTTATATTTCCTTCACTTCTGGTATTTGTTTGTGATAGGAATCATTGTATCCTTAGGACTAGCTTATCTGGACAACAGATCATGGTTACCGTCGGTACAAACAGCAGGAACTGTAATGATTGAGGAGAACCGCGCAGGTGCTAACAGCACACAAGCCCTAATGCAGGGATTTGGTGTTCAATCGGGTTATAAAAACGTCACAAATCAGGTAATCATGCTACGGTCATACGATCTTGTTTGTAAGGTAGTTGACAGCATTCCCTTTTTGAAAGTGGATTATATATCGAAGGGACCATTTATAACCCGAAACTTATATCGGACTTCTCCAATTTTTATTCAATCTGATTATATTTCTCCTGATGCATACAACATACTGTTTAAAATTCAATTACGTACAAACGGTACGTATATAATTACGGCCGAAGACAGCAAACAATACAGCAATCTGCATATTGAAGGAAGATTTGGCCAACCGGTACAACATAATTTATTTTTCATTACTGTCAATAATGCAAATAATTACCTTGTTAATACAAATTTATTTTTTCATTTCCGATCAAGAGAATCATTGGTTTCCGATTTCTCGCAACGTTTGAATTTCGGGTATGTTGAAGAGGGATCCTCTGTGTTGAATATTTCGTTAGTCAGCGAGACACCCGATCGGGATATTGATTTTATAAACAGATTATGTGAAACGTTTCTGGCAGATAACCTGGACAGAAAAAACGATGTAGCCAATAAGACTATTAATTTTATCGATAATCAGTTAGGTGTTGTCTCTAAAAATCTGGCCATTTCAGAAGGTGACATGACAAATTTCAGACAGTCCAATAAAATTGTCGACGTATCAAGTCATACAAGCGAATTGCTTGGTAAAGCGGCAAAATTCGATACCCAACAAGCTGAACTCAAACTTCGTGAAACCTATTTGGATTACTTGTCAAAATACCTGCGTACAAATCTGGCTGATGGTGCCATCATTGCTCCTTCCAGCTTAGGACTGAGTGAGCCCATGTTAATGACTTTTGTTCAACAAATCAACGAACTGAACGTACAACGATCGGAAGCATCAGAATTAAATCCTTATTATGCTAAATATACCAAACAAATTGAGACGGCAAAGTTAACCGTGTTGGAAGTCATAAAAAGTATGAGGGCATCACTCAATATTGAAAAAAACGATTTCAACAAACGGTTATCAGTTGTCAATAAAGAGATTGAAGAACTTCCAAAGAAAGAACTGGAAATGATTTCCATTGAAAGGAAATATAAAATGGATGACAATTACTACACCTTCTTTCTTCAGAAAAGAGCTGAATCTGAAATTTTAAAAGCTTCGAATACTCCGGATAACAATATTTTGGATAAAGCCCGCGTTATAACAACTACCAATACGGGGAAAAGGTCTAAAACAATTCTTGTTTTTTTACTTTTTGGCATTTTAATTCCTACAGTTATCGTTGTTATCATTGAATTATTAAACAATACTATCCGTTCCAGTAAAGATGTGGAAAAAAATTCATCCTTCCCGTTAATCGGAGCAATACGTCACACAAAAAGTTCAGATCCATTGTTGGTTTCAAAGAATCCGCGTTCAGCATTCACCGAAATGTTCCGTGTCATCCGAACGCGGGTAGAGTTTATAGTTCAACGGAAAACAAATATCATGATATTGTCAACTTCCACAGAATCCGGTGATGGAAAAACGTACTTTTCCATTAATCTGGCTGCAGTCTATTCCATGGCCAGCAAGAAAACAATATTGGTGGATATGGATATCCGAAAACCAAGTGTAAATCAGAAATTTAATATTGTACAACCGATGGGGGTTACCAACTACCTAGTAAATCAGTGTACTCTTGATGACATTATTTTACATCTTCCAAAAGTTGATTTTGACATACTGCCGGCCGGTTCGATTCCTCCAAATCCGGGCGAACTGATCCGTTCCGATAAATTATCGGTAATGTTTGAAGAATTACGAAAAAGGTATGATTATATCATAGTGGATTCAAGTCCAATAGGTATGGTCACCGATGCCTATTCGTTATCTCACCTTTCAGATGTAAATCTGTTTGTTGTTCGTAATGGAAAAACAAATAAAACGTTCTTTAAAAAACTGAGTACACAACTAAAAGCGGATAATTTGCCGAATATGTACTCGATTTTAAATGATATAGTAGATGACGGCAGCAGGTATTCTAATTACAAACTTTATAAATATGCCTACCTGATAGGGAATAGTTATGGGTATGGATATAGTTCAAAGAAGAAAAAAGGGGAAGCTGAGAAGTATTTCCATTATTATGAAGATGATACTGAAATTTAAATTATAATAAACTAAAAATAAACAATTTTAGATTAAATGGCATTATAACAACAAACATTTTATTTTAAACAACATATAAATATGAAAAAAGTAGCTCTTATTACCGGAATAACCGGGCAGGATGGTGCCTATCTAGCTGAATTACTCTTAAAAAAAGGGTACATTGTACATGGTTTGAAACGCCGGTCTTCAATGTTTAATACTGAAAGAATAGATCATTTATATCAGGATCCTCATGTTAACGATCGTAATTTATTACTGCATTACGGGGACATGACCGATTCAATGAACCTTACCCGGATTATTCAGGAAACACAGCCTGATGAAATCTATAATCTGGCAGCGATGAGCCATGTAAAAGTAAGTTTCGATACGCCCGAATACACCGCGAATGCAGATGGTATAGGGACTTTGAGGCTCCTCGAGGCAGTCAGATTACTTAACTTAACCCATAAAACCAGAATCTATCAGGCGTCTACTTCCGAATTATACGGAATGGTTCAGGAAGTTCCTCAAAAAGAGACAACACCTTTTTATCCGAGATCACCCTATGCTGTAGCCAAAATGTATGCGTACTGGATAACGGTAAACTACCGCGAAGCTTATGGTATGCATGCAAGCAACGGAATCTTGTTTAATCATGAATCCCCTTTGCGCGGTGAAACTTTTGTAACCCGTAAAATCACCCGTGCTGCTTCACGCATCGCTATGGGAATGCAAAGCAAATTATTTCTTGGAAACCTTTCCTCCAAACGCGATTGGGGTCATGCAAAAGATTATGTACGTGCCATGTATTTAATTTTACAACAGGACGCTCCCGATGATTATGTGATTGCAACCGGTATAACCACCGAAGTTCGTGAATTTGTACGTATGGCCTTTGGCGAAATAGGGCTAATCATCGCGTTCAAAGGTGAAGATAAAGATGAAAAGGGATATATTGACAGCATTGATGAAGCTAAATTCACCGAATGGGTTGGAGCAGATTTTCTTGATATTGTTCGTGCCATTAAAGTGCCGGTCATCGAAGTTGATGCAAATTATTTCCGTCCTACCGAGGTTGATCTTTTGATTGGTGATGCAACTAAATCGCGGACCAAACTCGACTGGATTCCCGAATATGACTTGAAAGCATTAGTGGAAGATATGATGCGCTCTGATGTGAAACTAATGAAAAAAGAAACCTATCTCAAAGAGGGTGGATTCAAAGTGCTCAATTATTTCGAATAAATAAATAAATTATTAATTGGATAATGGATAAAAATTCAAAAATATATATTGCAGGCCATAACGGAATGGTTGGGTCAGCAATCAAAAGAAATCTTGAATCAAAAGGTTTTACAAACTTTGTAACCCGCTCTTTTGATGAACTTAATTTGCTTGACGAACAAGAAGTTGTAAAGTTTTTTGACATTGAAAAACCGGAAATAGTGGTTCTCGCAGCTGCCAAAGTTGGAGGCATTATTGCCAATATGACTTATCGTGGTCAGTTTATATATGAAAACCTGATGATTCAGAATCATGTGATCCATCAAAGTTATGTTCATGGGGTAAAGAAACTTCTTTTCCTGGGCTCATCCTGTATATATCCAAGATTAGCGGCTCAACCGATGCATGAAGATGCCTTGCTTACCGGACTTCTTGAAACTACAAACGAACCGTATGCGATTGCAAAAATAGCCGGGATAAAAATGTGTGAAGCCTATCACGATCAGTATGGATGTAATTTTATTTCTATTATGCCCACCAATTTATACGGGCAGAACGATAATTATGACCTGGAAAAATCACATGTATTGCCTGCTTTGATCCGAAAAATGTATTTGGGGAAATGCTTGATGAATGCCGACTGGACAAGTCTGCGTAAAGATTTAAATAAACGACCGATTGAAGGAGTGAATGGTTCATTCAGTGATGAAGTCATTCTTCAGGTGTTGAATAAATATGGCATATCCGAATCTGAGGGCGAAGTTTCCATTACACTGTGGGGTACCGGATCACCAATGCGCGAATTCTTACATGTAGATGATATGGCCGATTCAAGCGTATTCCTGTTACTGAATTATGATGCCCCTGATACTACTCCATCACATGTAAATGCAGGTTGTGGTGAAGACATTACTATCAAAGAGTTATCAGAAATTGTCCGTAAAACCATTGCGTACGAAGGGAAGGTTATTTGGGACAGCAGCAAACCCGATGGGACACCCCGCAAGCTTCTTGATGTCTCAAAACTAAAAGGGTTAGGCTGGAAACCAACGATTTCATTGGAAGAAGGAATCCGTAGAGTGGTTACTGTATATATGAATGAATGATTTTTCATAAATTCATTGCATGTTCTTTATAAATCAATAACATGTTATAAACAAAAAAGAGACTGTCTATTAAATAGATAGTCTCTTTTTGTGTATTAGAATGTTTTGAAAAATAATCATTGATTAATTTAATCAGAGAATATTTGCAAGTAAATGAAAGCCGGTGGTTTGTAAAAAGAGCGGAGATGATGCGGTATTAATCCGGTGGAATTGATTCAAATCATGATTTACCTATAAAATACTGATTAAAATACTCGCGTATAATTATTTTAATCAATTTAAAAATCTAAGTAATATCTTACAATGTTCTTTTATGGTTTTAAAACTCTAATTTAAAATCGACATACTTTTTAAATAATCGCTTTATTTTAAAACATAATTTATTAAATTGGTGTTATATGATCAAATAATTAAAACTATTTAAGCTCAATTAACCAGTCAGTTACTAAATGTGCCAATTCTAGAAATGTTAATTAAATTACTTTGTGTAAAATAAACACACTTTAAATTTGGATATAAAAATAATACCCTTTATATTTGCAGCATAAAACATGTTGTGTTTATGACACCATATGTAAAAAAAAACCTTAAATCACATTGTAAAAATAGTTCATATCTCTGAATTTCATCGGATTAACACGATGTTAGGGTTGAATAAGTATTGTAATAGATACGTATATGCCTGATTTAAGGAATATGAAAAATGAAAATCATATGAATACATTCCCCCCTCAATCAAAGTTTATATTTTGTTTTAAATCAATTAAACAAAATAATAGCACATCAGAAAAAACCTGTTTTTATCTTCGTTTTCTGAACGTAGAAAAAAGAGTTCAAAAACGTAACCTGAATAAAAACGATCGTGAATTAACGCCTGAAAAAATTACAACAGGTAAAATGTCGACCCTGTTTTATTGGAAAAATAAGCAACCCATTCATAATAAAACCGGTGTCGAAAAATTAAAAAAAATTCAATACCCAACCCATCCATTTGATAAAGGAATAATTTCAACTATCCTTTATAAAGCAAGACTTGAATTCGATTCATTTTTAGCTGTACGGTTCTCAAAAATACGACCTTGTATATAGTTTGAAAGATATTTATATAGATTATTAGTTACATAAGATGTAGTTTCTAGTTAACAATGGATATTTGAAAACAGGATCCACCAAACTACATTCACTTAAATTGCATATAGGGAGTTAATATCTGATTATAAAAGTTATTGGAATTTCAAATAATTCATAGTTTTAATTAAAAATAAATTTAACGCTATAAAACAATCTTTAAAATCACATTATTTATGACAAATTCAACTTAGTTAAAAGCAACTTAATTTGCGATGAAATTAATTATTTAAAAAAAAAGAATCACATCTAATTATTAAATCTATGACCAAAAAATCAATTAAAGGATGTAAGAACCTCGGTTTACATCAAAACAAGCTATTTATTAGTTTGCTAAGTACTGTCTTATTTCTTATAGTCGGGACTTTATCGGTTTCTGCAGCATTTCCTATTAAAGGGATTGTTTCAGATGAAAAAAACAACACTCCGTTAATTGGAGTAAGTGTAGTTGTTGAAGGCACATCAAGCGGTACTATTACGGATTTCAATGGTAATTTTTCCATGGAAGTTCCTACTCCAAACTCAGTAATCGTGTTCACTTATGTTGGGTATATTTCCCAAAAAGTAAATGTGAATGGTCAGACAAATTTGAAAGTCGCCATGGCCGAAGATACTAAAAACTTAGACGAAGTAATTGTAGTTGGTTATGGTGTTCAGAAAAAGAGCCTGGTTACTGGTGCAATATCCAGCATAAAAGCCGAAGACATAGGAAAAATAAACATCTCCAGGGCAGAAGAGGCTCTTCAGGGAAGAACGTCAGGTGTTCAGGTGGTACCTGTATCAGGAGCACCTGGAGCCGGAATGAATATTCGTATCCGGGGAGTCAGTTCCAATGCCGGATCAAATCCATTGTTTATTGTTGATGGAGTTAAAACAGGTGATATTAATTACCTGGACCCTTCCGATATTTCTTCTATGGAAGTATTGAAGGATGCTGCATCCTGCGCGATTTATGGTGCAGAAGGTGGAAACGGGGTTATTATTATCACAACAAAAAAAGGGGTAGCCGGCCGGACAGTCATCAGTTATGATTTTCAGCACTCATTTACAAGTGCTGCAAGTCTGCCGAAATTGATGAATACGTCGCAGTATGCTAAATATATGTCAGAAAAAAATGCAGATGGTAACTCTATTATACCCGGTACTATTGACCAAAATTACAATACCGACTGGTTGGGGGCATTATTTGAAGGAGGTTATACAACAAAACACCATCTTGCAATTTCCGGTGGAAACGAAAAATCCACCTATATCATTGGATTGAACTATTTCAAGAATGATGGTATAATTGTGGGGAATAAAGATGTTTTCGAAAGATATTCCACTATGTTTAATTCGGATCATCAAATTAAAAAATGGTTGAAAGTCGGACACAACATTGATTATTCCCATTTTACCACGAAAGGAATAAATGAAAACAGTGGAGAGTTTGGAGGAACAATCGGTAGTGCATTAGAATTAGATCCGACCACCCCTGTAGAATATACCGATGCAACGAAAATTCCTGCATTTATAAAAGGTGAAATCGCTGCAAATGCAAATCAGGTTGTTAAGGCACCGAATGGTAACATTTATGGGATCTCACAATATGTAGCCGGTGAAATCACAAATCCTTTTGTTTCGTTAGCCAATACAAATGGGGTAGTTACCAATGATAAATTATTAGGCAATGTTTATATGGACCTCACTCCTTTTGAGGGATTTAAATTCACGTCAAGAGTTGGTCTGGAGTTTGCACTGACTAATAATCATTTTTGGAATGTCCCTTTTTATTATGATGCAACGAATCAAAACAAAGCAGGCATAACTCACGATAATAACGATGTTTACAACAAATGGACCTGGGAAAACTTTGCTACCTACACTCATAAATTTGGAGATCACAACCTGACAGCACTTGCGGGTATGTCGGCCGAAGATTACAAACACAAAACCATCAACGGCACAGGTAGTCCAATGGAACATGCAACCGACAATTATGCTCAGCTTGAATTTTCATCACACAAAAGCGATGTGGTAACCGGTTACACCCGTGAAATTAAAAAATTATCTTATTTTGGACGTCTGTCTTACGATTACAAAGGTAAATATTTGTTAGGTGCTTCATTACGTGAAGATGGTGCAGGAGCATCACAAGTTCCTAAATCAGGTCGTTGGGGTACATTCCCTTCAGCTTCTGCAGGTTGGGTAGTTTCCAATGAAGACTTTTTTACAAGAGGCGTGATTACCCAGGCTAAAATCAGAGGAAGTTGGGGTCAAAACGGTAGTTTGAACAACCTTGATGATGGTCATTTATATTTATTCAACTCTGTAATAACAGGAAACGCAGGTGGACAACCTATGACCTATACATTATCTGATGGTACAGTGGTTAATGCTTATGAACCTAATGTTCTAACGAATGATAAACTTAAATGGGAAACCAGTGAACAATTGGATCTGGGTATTGATTTACGTGCATTCGATGACAAAATTACATTCACAGCCGATTATTTTGTTAAGACAACGAAAGATTTGATTATCCAGGGCATTCCTTCGTACTCGAGTGGTAATACCGCACCACAAACCAATGGAGGTGAAATCAGAAACAAAGGTTTTGAATTTGATTTAGGTTTGAGAGATAAAGCAGGTGATTTCCATTATGCGATCAATGCAAACATTTCACCCATTACCAATGAGGTTACTAAACTGGAAACAGTATTTGGTAAACGAATAGGAGGTGCAAGTGTTGGTACAGGATGGCCAAATATGACTATGTTTGAACCTGGTTATTCTGTATGGCATTTCTTTGGTTACAAAACTCATGGTATCGATCCTGCAACCGGAAATCCAATTTTCGTAAATGCAGCCGGTAAAGATATTAAATTATCAGAATTAACCGATAATGACAAACAGGATTTAGGCAGTGCCATTCCAAAATTCACGTATGGTGGTAGCATTCAGCTCGATTATAAGAATTTTGATTTTGGATTAACACTGAACGGTTCTGTCGGTAACAAAGTGGCACTGGCATGGATCAGGACAGACAAATTAGCTTCAAACCGACCAACTTATTTCTTTGATGGCCGTTGGACAAAAGCCGGAGATGTTGTTTCGAAACCAGGAGCCAATCCCGATTCAAGGACCTATCAAAGTGATCAGTATATCTTTGACGGTTCATTCCTGAGAATCCAAACCATTCAATTGGGCTACTCGGTACCACAAAGTCTATTAAAAGCAGCTTTAATAAAATCACTTCGTGTCTATGTATCGCTTGATAATTTCTTTACATTTACATCGTATCCGGGAATGGATCCACAACCAACAATTGCTAATAATGCTGCCAACAACTCGGGCGTTGACCGTGGTACGTATCCAAAGGCTAAAGATGTTATGTTAGGAGCCTCAATCAACTTTTAATCATACTAATATTAAAAATCATGAAGACAAAAATCTATAAAAAATTCATAACAGCATTGGTATCCTTGTTATTTCTTGCAGGATGTTCATCGAATTTTCTCGATATAGAGCAACCAGGAGTGACTAAAGTGACAGACTTTTACAAAACCGATGCAGATGCAACAGGAGCTATCATGGGATGTTATAACATGATGAGAGCCATGAACGCCAGTGTTTGGACCAGCTTTTGGATGACTAAAGAGTCATTATCAGACGACATCTATACAGGGGGTGAAAACGCAGGTGACAGACCTGAGTACCAGGAACTGAACACATTCACTTTTGGCCCTACCAACAGCCCTATAACCAATATTTACAAATATTCGTATATGGTTATTTACAGAGCCAATATGATTGTAGATAATTTTAAAACTCCGACGCCTTATCAAAAAATCGTGATCGCTGAGGCTAAAGCTATCCGGTCGTATATGTATTTTGAACTTGCCACACTTTATGGGAATGTTCCACTGGTATTGCATGAGTTGTTGCCGACAGAGTATGCTCAACCAAATTCTGCCTCAGTTACAAATGCGGACGGTACAGTTACACCTACAGGTTTGTACACACAAATCGAAAAAGACCTTAATGAAGCAATTGCCGACCTTCCATTAAAAAGTAAGCTAAAAGCAGCCGGTTCGGATTTAGCACGTTTTAGTAAAGGTACAGCTCAGGCATTTTTAGGGAAGACACAGCTTTTTGAGAAGAAATATACAGAAGCTGCAAAAACTCTGAATGCACTTATTGCAACGAACGAATATGGTCTATACCAACTTTCAGAAATTAACAATGATTACACACAACTTTTCCGTAAAAGCACTCAGTTTGGTAAGGAATCTATTTTCGAGATTACTTATTCGAGTGCCCGTGTGAATGACTGGAATAATTCATTTGGTGATCTTTGGAACGATCCTTCGAGAACAAATCCTTCTAACCTGGTATGGCAACTTTGCGGACCACGTGGTGATCAGGGATTCAGTGGCGGCACAACAGGTGTGAATGGTGGTTGGGGCTTTGGTTACCCGACACTCGAATTATGGAAAGCATACAAAGACGCAGGTGATTCAGTTCGTGTTAAAAGTGCAATTTTAACTGAATCGCAATTATTAGCGAAAGGTGGTACTATGGGTAAAGATGGTAATTTCATGTGGGGCTGTCCGGGGCTAGTCCGGTTGAAATACACGACATGGGCAGATGAAACATCTTCAGCAGCAGGTGTAGTGCCTGATTTAGATTATGGATCAGATTTAAGAATCTTACGTTACTCAGATGTATTGTTGATGGCTGCCGAAGCTAATCTATTGGCAAGCCCTGCAGATGCAACAACGGCATTAGGTCAGTTCAATCAAGTTAGAACCAGGGTATTATTACCGGCCCTGACATCGTTGACACTGGATAACATTAAACTGGAAAGACGTTTAGAATTATCTTTCGAAGGAACACGTTATCAGGACTTAGTACGTTGGGGAGATGCGAAAACGGTATTGGTAGATCAAGGGAAAAAAGTTCCGACAGGGAAACGAATTGGTGGAGTATTACAATTTAATTCCAATTCTGCGGCCGGATTTAAAGCTCCTAAAAATAATATGTTCCCAATCCCATTTAATGAAATGTCCTCAAATCCAAATGTAAAACAGAATCCTGGTTATTAATTAAATAGTAATTCATTCTTGTTTTTATTTAATTAATTTTTCCAATTACTCTAAAAATGGTTTTAATTGGTTGAAACCCTGAATAGCCTGAAATCATATGTAAAATGATTCAGGCTATTCTTTTTCTTAATTATTCTATTAATAAAAAGTTATATAGCGCATAATTCAAACAATTTTCGTTCAGTCACTTTCAATTGAATCCGATTAAATCAGGAATAAAGTCTAAAGAAAAATCATCTTTTACCATGTTATTTTTTTGTATCCTCTCGAAATCGAGACACGATTTTCAAAACAGACAAATAGCAATTCATCCATACGAAACATTTAACTCTGTTTTATAAAAATAAACAATAGATTCCAAATTCGACTGTATTTTAAAGAATTTACTCTGTATGGTAAATGTATTAAGTTATAAAATAAAACAGCACAATATGAGAAAGCAAATATTACTTCTGATTATTACATTGATATCCGGTAATTTACACATCAATGCAATTGATTCATCGAATTCAGAAACAGTCAAAACAGCAAAGCAATATACAACATCTGAATCAGGAAATTTAAGATTATCCTACGTAGGCGAATTAAAATTTGAAAGTCACAACCAGCCCATTGAAACAGAAACAAGCATTTTTATCAATCAAAAGAATAAGTTTCAAACTCTGTTGGGTATCGGAGGTGCATTAACCGATGCTTCAGCTGAGACCTTCTTCAAAATGCCTGTTTCAAAACAAAAAGAATTGATGAAATCGTATTATGATCCTCAAGCCGGGATCGGGTATACACTGGCAAGAACTTCTATCAACAGTTGTGATTTCTCGAGCGGCAGCTACACCTATGTTACTGACAAAGATGCAGAATTGAAAACTTTTAATATAAGCCACGATTTAAAATACAGGATTCCTTTTATAAAACTTGCAATAAAAGAGGCTGGTGGTCAGTTGACTTTATATGCTAGTCCCTGGAGTCCTCCGGCATGGATGAAAGATAATAACGACATGTTGCACGGCGGAAAATTATTACCAATCTATAATCAGGCCTGGGCCAATTATTATGTAAAATTTATCCGTGAGTATGAAAAAAACGGCATTCCTATATGGGGATTATCTGTACAAAACGAACCAATGGCAAAACAGACCTGGGAATCTTGTCTTTATACAGCCGGTGAAGAACGTGATTTTGTAAAAAACTTTCTGGGACCAACCCTTCACAAATCAGGTATGGAAGACAAGAAAATCATTGTTTGGGATCACAACCGGGATTTACTCGTACAACAGGCGAATGACATTTTCAGTGATAAAGAAGCTGCAAAATATATTTGGGGGATCGGTTTTCACTGGTATGAAGACTGGAGTGGTGGTACTCAACAATTTGAAAACACACAACGGGTTAACGAAGCATATCCGGATAAAAACCTGTTGTTCACCGAAGGATGTATCGGGAAGTTTGATTTAAAGAAAGTGAGGAACTGGAAAAATGGCGAAAGGTATGGTGAATCAATGATAAAAGATTTCAATAATGGAACAGTAGGATGGACCGATTGGAATATACTTTTAGATGAACAGGGTGGACCAAATCATGTACAGAACTTTTGCTTTGCACCGGTACACTTTAATACTAAAACAGGTGAATTAATCTATAACAGTGAATTTTACTACCTGGGTCATTTTTCTAAATTCATAAAACCGGGAGCAAGACGGATTTCTGCATCATCAAGTAAAAGTTTTCTTCTGACAACTGCTTTCCAAAATTTAGACGGTAAAATTGCTGTGGTTGTAATGAATAAAAGGAAAAAGGAAATGAATTTCTTAATTTGGGTGGACGGAAAATCAATAGAGTCAAAAATTCCCGGAAGATCAATCTCTACATTTATGATTAAATAATTAACATAGAAGGTTCGTTTATGACGAAAGGAAGATTTTTTTAATATCTTCCTTTCCATAATAACCTCAACCATTCTCCAAGTTTACTTTCAGCCTGATTATTCTGAACTTTCCATATTCTTTCGTTCCTAAGTTCGTCGGGCATAAACTGTTGTTCAACAAAATGGTTCTGAAAATCATGAGAGTATTTATAATCCTTTCCATAGTTCAGCTCCTTCATCAATTTTGTAGGTGCATTGCGCAAATGCAAAGGCACTGGAAGATTACCGGTTCGTTCTACTAAGGCTAATGCATCATCAATAGCCAGATATGCGGAATTGCTTTTAGGAGAAGATGCCAGATAGACAGTGGCTTCAGCCAGAATAATTCGTCCTTCGGGCCAACCTATTTTCTGCAGGGCATCAAAACAGGCATTGGCCAGTAATAAAGCATTCGGATTAGCCAGTCCGATATCTTCGGAAGCCGAAATAACCAGCCTACGAGCAATGAATTTAGGGTCTTCCCCACCCGCCACCATACGTGCCAGCCAGTAGATGGCTGCATCGGGATCACTGCCGCGAATTGATTTTATAAAAGCAGATATAATGTCGTAATGCATTTCACCATCCTTGTCGTAGGCAGAAGGGTTTTGTTGCAACCGTTCTGTAACGGTTGCATTCGTAAAAACAACCTCATTGGAGGGTTCGGCATTAGCAACCAGCTCAATGATATTAAGCAATTTGCGGGCATCACCACCTGAAAACCTCAACATTGATTCTGTTTCTTCAAATATAATTTTTCTGTTTTTTAATTCAATATCTGTTTTAATTGCATAGTGTGCCAATTCTAACAGATCTTCTTTATCGAGGGGCTTAAGGACATATACCTGACAACGCGAGAGTAGAGGTGTAATCACTTCGAACGAAGGATTCTCGGTAGTAGCTCCAATTAAAGTTACAGTGCCATTTTCGACAGCACCCAGTAATGAATCCTGTTGTGATTTACTGAACCGGTGAATTTCATCGATAAACAGAATAGGATTTGCCTGTGAAAAGAAACGATTTGCTTTTGCCTTTTCAATCACTTCACGGACATCTTTCACACCCGAGCTAACGGCACTCAATGTATAGAACGGACGATCAAGTTTGTTGGCAATAATCTTAGCCAACGTAGTTTTGCCTACACCAGGAGGGCCCCAGAGTATGAAAGAGGCAATGTGTCCCGATTCAATCATTTTACGTAAGATGGCATTTTCGCCAACTAAATGTTTTTGCCCGATATAGTTATCGAGTGTTTGAGGACGAAGACGTTCGGCTAAAGGTGGCATAATTTTAATTTGAAAATTAAATGATTTGAAAAATTGGGAAATAAAATAATTAGCTTCTGACTTAGCCTGCAAAGTTATTATTTATTTCTACAAATGTATGAATAATGTATTGAATGAACAATTTGATGATGTGATGATGTGGTGATAGAATTTTATTATCAAATTTCAGATTTACATTTTAAAAATGGTTTTAAAAATAGGGAATTCACAAAAAGTGTAACAGCTTAAAAAAAACACCGGATTATTCAGGCTAAAAATCGGAAGATAAATAAGAAAAAAAACTCATCCAATGAATCAGTATCAAAGGATGAGTAAAATATTGCATATACTTTAAAAATAAAGTGGTTAATCTTTTATATAATGCAGTTGAACCAGTCCTTTATTAAAGGATTTAGAACTTATCAGTTTTAGTTTTAAATCTGGGCGGTGACTTTTAAAAAGTGAAATGCCATCTCCTAATAAGGCAGGAATAATAGATATATAAAACTCATCAATCTGATTGTCGATCAACAATTCGTTGGCAACTTCAGCTCCACCGTCCACATAAATATTTTTTCCTTCTTTACTTTTCAGGTCTTGGATAAGTTCTTTTAAATTGCCTGTATAAAACTTGGTTGAACCAACAGTAGGTCTTGGAGTACGTGTAATGATGTACAGATCTTTATTGGTGTGTGGATATTCAAGTCCCATTGAGAGTACTTTTTCATAAGATTTTCGGCCTACGATAACAGTATCAACAGTATTTACAAAATCCTGGTAGCTGTAATCCTGACCTTCTTCTTCCACAAGGGATAAAAATTCTAATCCATTATCATGAGTTGCAATATAACCATCTAAACTCATAGCTATATAAAGAATCACTTTACGTTGAGTAGTCATTTTTTCATATATTTTTTAGTTGTTAAAATCATGTAAAAGTAATAATAGTTTACAAATTAACAAGCGATTTAATAAATTAATTAAAAAAATGTTTTCAACAGACTAAATTGCGAATCATTTAATGACTATAAAAGCATTTTAAAGTCATTAAAATAAAACGGTTTAATAAAAAAAAACTGCTTTCAATGACTTGAAAGCAGTTTTTAATTTATGTTATTTTGGATGACTAATTTTCAGACGGTTGTTCTTTCAGGTTCATTTTTACTTGAGGAGCTTTATTCGTTTTCTTTTTTTTACGGGGTACATAGGTACCTGGAAGAATTACATCAATCAGATGCTTTCCAACAAGACCAAGTTTTACGGCACATCCCAATGCTGCAAGACTTAAAAGAATCGTTATCCAGGTATAAATTCCGGGAGTAAAAATAAGAAGTTGAATAAATGCAAGCACTAAAATAGCTGAACTAAAAATTATTTTCGATCGAAGCAATGGTGTTCTTAAGGTTTTGAATCTTGTGATTCCATCAATTAATCCCGAGATAAATGAAAGGATCAGTGAAAAAGGCAATGCAAATATTGAGAAGTTAATGACAGAATGTACAATTATTTCTTTAAAATCAGGGAATAGCAGATGAAAAATAATCAAAAGAGGAGTTAAAGCAACAAATGTTTGCGAAAGGTGTATGGCTATCGGGTGAATGTCCAATGCTAAAATAAACAACCTGTTTGGTGAAACCTTTTCACGATAAGGTTCAAATACATTTCTGGGTAATCCACAAGCCGGACAAACATCGCCCAGATCACTTGCCTTCATAACGTAACCGCAGGGGCGACAACGTACTAATTCTTCGTCTATCATAACATGTAAGTTTTTAAAAAAGTTTTTAATGCCACAAATATAAACACTAATTAATAATGAACAATGGATAATGAAGACTTTTTTTTATTTTTGGTGGATTGATTTGTTCAAGTTGATTAAATTGTTTAATTTCATTGAGTTAATAAAATTGAGTATCTGACATGAGAAGAAAAATTACTAAACTGCAAATTACTTATTAAACAAATATTATTCAACCAATAACCCGTTTCTCATAATACCGACACCACTTCTTCAACCCACAATCTTCACATTTAGGTTTACGAGCCACACAAATATATCGTCCATGGAGTATCAGCCAGTGATGAGCTTTAGGGATCAGATCCTCCGGAATATATTTTACAAGTTCACGTTCTGTTTGAAGCACATTTTTTGAACCAGTAGTCAGTCCCAGTCGTTCAGAAATACGATATACATGTGTATCGACTGCCATTGCCGGTTTATTAAAGACAACAGAAGCTATTACATTGGCTGTTTTTCGACCGACTCCAGGCAAAGTTTGTAGTTCATCCACATCATCAGGGACGACTCCTCCAAAATCAGAGACAAGTTTTTGCGCCATACCAACCAGATGTTTTGCTTTATTGTTTGGGTAGGTTACCGAACGTATATATTCAAAAATAACTTCAGAAGTAGTAACAGCCATAACTTCGGGTGACGGGAAATCAGCCAGGAGAGCAGGAGTAATCATATTAACTCTTTTATCAGTGCATTGGGCTGACAATATCACCGCTACCAACAACCCGAAAGGATCAATATATTGTAATTCTGTTTCGGCAATTGGCACATTCTCAGTAAACCAGGAAATAATATGCTTATATCGTTGAGGGGTTGTCATGGATGAATATTTTTATGTTTAATATTTTGAGAGTTCAGTATTACGTATTTCATGTTTTGTTTTAGTATATCTGTAATCATTAATCCGGATATTGATTAGTGGTTCTATGTTCTTTATTCTTTGTACTTTATTTTTATGAATTGGCATAAATACAGGGTATTATCTCCTGTTCGGTAGTATTGAGTCATTTGGTTTTATTTTCTGCAAATTTATAGCAAAAGATGTAATAAGCGAGTTCCTTTTTATTATTTTTGCATTTTAAAATATCAAACCACAACCAAATTATCTGTAAGTAACCATACATGGCACCCAAAAAACCAATAAAAACAAATTTCAGAACTGAATCGACATCTGATTTTAAAAATCAAAAACAACCTAAAAAAACGAAGGGTCCGGGGGCTGGTTATAAAATTAAAGCTTTTGTGACGGATGAAAGAACCCGTTTTATCGTAGGAATAGGTATAATGATTGGTATAATATTTTTGTTTTTATCTTTTATATCCTATTTCTTTTTTGCATATGTCGACCAAAGTAAAATGGACCTTTCGTGGCATGAATTACAACTGATGCGTTCGGATATTAAAAACTGGGGTTCAGTATCCGGTGCCATTTTAGCGGATTCGCTTATCAGACACGGATTTGGTATTGCTTCTTTTGCCATACTTTATTTTGGAACTATATTGGGATTCCGTCTTATGAAGGTTCGAATTGCATCACTCTGGAAATCATTCTTTCACGCCAGTTTTTGGTTAATATGGTTATCAGTGGCACTTGGTTTCGCTTTAATTCCATTTTATAACTATTATACTTTTTCATTCTCTCCGGGTGGTGAACAAGGTGATGAAACAAGTAAATGGTTAATATCGTACGTTGGAATGTCAGGAACTTTAATGATTCTAATAGGGAGCTTTCTGATATACTGTATTGTATCATCAAAAGCAACCATTCCTTTCCTGAAAAAGATTTTTACACGTAATTCTAAAGCTTCTGAACTTGCAGGTCCTGAATTTATTGAGAACACCGACGTACCTGAAGCAACAGTGGCAGTTGGCACTGAAATCATACCCGAAGACTGGATAACAAAAGGAAATCAAAGCGATGAAGAACTCACCATTGAGACTAAGGAAATTGATGAAGTTCCTTTTGAAATAGAACAACCCGAAAATAAAGAAGAAAATAAACCGGTAGATATCGTTGATCCGGGTATAACAGACACTGATAACGAAGATCCATTTTATAATGTTGCGAAGTTAGGAAAATACGATCCGACACTTGATTTAACTCATTACAATCCACCTACCCTTGACCTGTTAAAGGTTTATGGAACAGATAATGAAACTCAAATAGACATGGTGGAACAGAATGCGAATAAGAACCGCATCATAACGACCCTTCAAAATTACGGCATAGAGATTGAGACAATAAAGGCAACAGTTGGCCCTACCATTACGTTATACGAAATTGTTCCAAAAGCAGGAGTGCGTATTTCTAAGATCCGAAATCTGGAATATGACATCATGCTCAGTCTGGCAGCCACAGGAATTCGTATCATTGCGCCAATTCCCGGAAAAGGAACTATCGGTATTGAGGTTCCAAACAGTGATCCGCAAGTGGTATCAATGCATTCGATAATAGCATCTAAAAAATTCCAGGAATCTAAATTTGAACTTCCGGTTGCATTTGGACGTACCATTACAAATGAAATATTCATGGTCGATCTGGCTAAAATGCCTCACTTGCTGGTGGCAGGTGCTACCGGACAAGGTAAGTCGGTTGGTTTGAATGCAATTATTACTTCTCTGCTTTATAAAAAACATCCCTCACAATTAAAACTGGTATTAGTCGATCCAAAGAAAGTTGAATTTAATATCTACGGGGATATCGAAAAACATTTTTTGGCAAAATTACCGGATGGAGATGATGCCATAATTACCGATACCAGTAAAGTGGTAGAAACATTAAATTCTCTTTGTAAAGAGATGGACGATCGTTATGACTTACTTAAAAAAGCCCATGTCCGAAATATAAAGGAATACAATGAAAAATTTACAAACCGGCATCTGAATCCGGATAAAGGACACCGGTTTTTACCCTATATTGTTGTAATTGTAGATGAATTTGGCGACCTGATCATGACAGCAGGAAAAGAAGTAGAAATGCCAATAGCACGTATAGCCCAGTTAGCCAGGGCAGTAGGGATTCATATGATCATTGCAACACAACGTCCGTCTGTAAATATCATTACAGGAGTTATTAAAGCCAACTTTCCAGCCAGGGTCGCTTTCCGTGTATCATCAATGATTGATTCACGCACTATCCTGGATTCACCGGGAGCGAATCAATTGGTTGGTCGCGGGGATATGTTGTTCTCGCAGGGGAATGACCTTGTACGCGTTCAATGTGCTTTTGTAGATACTCCCGAAGTAGAGAATATCGTTCATCATATCAGTAAACAACAGGCTTATCCGACAGCATTCTATCTACCTGAATATGTCCGTCCTGATGGAGATGGTATTGATTCAGGTTCCGTAGACATGACAAAACGTGATCCATTATTTGAAGAGGCAGCCCATTTGATCGTCGCCAATCAGCAAGGTTCGACTTCACTCATTCAAAGGAAGTTTTCAATTGGTTATAACCGGGCGGGACGAATAGTCGATCAACTGGAAGTAGCCGGAATAATCGGTCCTTTTGAAGGAAGTAAAGCAAGACAGGTGTTGGTGCTTGACAGTAATCATTTGGATATGATTCTAAACAGGCTTTAATCCGGGCTCCCTTTTTAAAAATTTTAATACTGTATCATAAAAGCCTTCGAAACGCGTTGTACTCTATATATATTTTATTAGAGTAAAAAAAATAAACAAAATTAACAGAATGAAAAAAAGAACTTTAATTGCCTTTGCTGTAATTCTATTTACATTACAAGGCATTTCGGCCCAGAACAATGCTCAGGCTGAAAAAAAAATTACCGATTTACTTACTGAAGCCAAAACAAGTGCAATAAAAACTAACTTCAAACTGATAATAAGCGATAAAAAAGATCCACAATCAATGGTTTCTTCAGGCGTTTTCACGCTGAAGGGAAATAAGTTTGTATTAGAAATGGATGCCATGAAAGCATGGTATGATGGTAAGACACAATGGGCATATGTATCGCAAAACAATGAAGTCTCCATAACAGAACCTACAGTTAAAGAATTATCGGAAACAAACCCAATGGCTATATTGTCGGGCTTCAAATCAAAATGCCTGATTCGATTTTCAACAAGAGTAAAATCCGCACAGAACTATTGCATAGAAATGATCCCGAGAGTGAAGAACAGTGAGATACTAAAAATCGACGTTCAAATAAACAAAAACAATGGCAATCTGGTTTCAATCAAACTAACGAATAAAAACGGTAGTGCTTCACTCCTCACCCTGAGTAATTTTCAAAAAGGGATTCATGTCTCTGATAATATCTTCACATTTAATGCAGGGCGATTTAAAGGGATTTCAGTTAACGATTTAAGATAATTTGAAGACGCTTTTAATCACTCATTTCATATCACTCATAGAATTTATTAATATCGATATTGCTTCGACATTATTAAAAACACAAAACCTTTTCATTTGATTTTTTGTTTTTCAATAGAATTCTAATAAATTAAACTATTCACACTATATGAACGAAAAAGTACGATGCCTGATTATTGGTTCAGGCCCTGCAGGATATACAGCTGCTATTTATGCTTCAAGAGCTAACTTAAATCCTGTTCTATATGAAGGTATGGAACCTGGTGGTCAATTGACCACTACAACCGAAGTTGAAAACTTTCCGGGATATTCTAACGGAATTACAGGACCTGAATTAATGGTCGATCTAAAAAAACAAGCAGAACGATTCGGTACTGATGTTCGTTTCGGAGCTGCTACTGCAACTGATCTGACTTCTTCGCCGTATAAAGTTACTATTGATGGTGAAAAAATAATTGAAGCCGATACTATTATAATTTCTACCGGAGCAACTGCTAAATATCTTGGATTACCCGATGAACAAAAATATGCCGGCTCAGGTGTATCTGCCTGTGCAACCTGTGATGGATTCTTTTATCGGAAACTGATAGTTGCAGTAGTAGGTGGAGGTGATACGGCCTGCGAAGAAGCCTCATATCTTGCCGGCTTAGCATCAAAAGTTTATATTATTGTTCGTAAAAAAGAATTACGGGCTTCCAAAATTATGCAGGAACGGGTACTAAAAAACCCAAAAATAGAAGTTCTTTTTGAACATGAGACTTTAGGATTAACCGGTGAAGGAGTAGTACAGGGGGCCAATCTGGTGAAACGAAAAGGACAGGCTGACGAAAAACAAATTCACATTGACATTGATGGATTCTTTTTAGCGATTGGTCATACTCCGAATTCCGGTATTTTCAAACCCTGGATTGAAACGGATGAAGTAGGTTACATAAAAACCATTCCGGGGACTCCACGAACAAATGTACAGGGCGTATTCGCTGCCGGTGACGTAGCTGACCCTCATTACCGCCAGGCAATAACAGCAGCAGGAACAGGTTGTCAGGCTGCAATAGAAGCAGAAAGATATTTGTCAGAAAAAGGTTTATAAAACATTTCAACTAAATATTTCAGTATAAACATTTTTAAATATTGAACCGGATATTTAAACCTTATTTTGGTATAAATAATTAAAATCCTGAAAGTGATGATTTTTTCTGACAAAGAGAAGTCATCACTTTCGTATTTTTAATCCTTTAGGTCAGTTAATACTTTCTATTGTAGCAGTTTTTTTGTACTTTTGTATCTTAAAATAAAAAAAATCTTTATGCAACCAAGTATTACAAAATCAGCAATGCTCAATGGCCTGATAATGGGTGTTATTTTCTCAATTAATTTTTTGTTTTCTGTTTCAAAAGTAACAACCTTAATTATGTTCACCAACATAATTGCCATTTTGATTGTCGTTTGGGTTTACAGGATTACAGTGAAATTTCGGGATAATGAATGTGAAGGATTTATTTCGTACTGGAGGGCTTTTTCATACATCCTGTATACTTTCTTTTTTGCTGCACTGATATCATCTGTCGTTAAATTCATTTATTTTCAATTCATAAATCCGGCGTATCTTGATTCATTATATCAGGAAACAATGAAAATGCTTACATCATTGAAATATCCGATCGATGATGCTATGGAAGAACAGACAAAAAAGATGTTGAAACCGGCTAGTTATACATTAATATACATTTGGTTAAATGCTTTTATGGGTTTGATCGTAGGTCTGATTATGGCCGGATTCATTAAAAAGAATAAAAGCATATTTGAAGAATAGAATTTTGACGATTTTCAGATCTTTATCTTAATCAAACAAATTGCAACCACTAAATATGGATATTTCAATAATAGTACCTTTATACAACGAAGAAGAATCACTTCCTAAACTATTTGAATGGATCGAACGGGTTATGAAAGAACATAATTACACATTCGAAGTAATCTTTGTCAATGATGGCAGTTCAGACCGGTCGTGGAACGTCATTGAAACACTCCAACAACAATCGCAATCTGTCAGAGGAATCAAATTTCGCCATAATTATGGTAAATCACCTGCACTGTATTGTGGTTTTATTGCTGCTAAAGGTGATGTTGTCATCACTATGGATGCGGATCTTCAGGACAGTCCCGATGAAATCCCTGAATTGTATTCGATGATTAAGAATGACAACTATGATTTAGTTTCTGGGTGGAAGAAAAAGCGCTACGATTCAAAATTCACGAAAAACATACCTTCAAAATTATACAACGCAACTGCACGGAAAGTGACAGGTTTAAAACTTCATGATATGAATTGTGGACTCAAGGCATATAAGAATGAAGTTGTTAAGAATATAGAGGTTTTTGGTGAAATGCACCGTTACATTCCTTTTCTTGCTAAAATTGCGGGATTCACGAATATCGGTGAAAAGGTAGTTGAGCATCGCAAACGCCAGTTCGGTGAAACAAAATTCGGATTAAACCGTTTTGTAAATGGGTATCTCGATTTAATGACTCTGTGGTTCTTGTCAAAATTCGGAAAGAAGCCAATGCATTTTTTCGGATTATTTGGTAGTTTAATGTTTATTCTTGGATTTATTGCGGTGGTTTTAGTCGGGTTAAATAAATTTATTGCAATTGTTGAACATGTCAAATCACCTTTAATTACTGAAAGTCCATATTTTTACTTATCAATGTTGGCCATGATTTTAGGGACTCAGCTATTTCTAGCCGGATTTATCGCTGAAATAATAACCCGCAATTCGTCCGAACGCAACAACTATCAAATTGAAAAAGAAATTTAATAATAATTAAACGAGTTGAATCCTGTTACCGGGTTTCATTTCCTCACAAATAGATAAGAAGTCTGGAAATTAATGATGAAATTAAAAACACAAATCATTTAAAATCATTTATAACAGTATTTATTTGAAATTATGTACATTGCACAAATTCAAATTGGTACAAAAATCGCAAATGTAATTAAGCTCTCAATAAACTATTAACCCGGGTTTATTAATTTACAATTTGTGAAACTTATTTTAAATTCGCCAAATATGTATCTTATGAAACAGCTTCTTTTAGTTGGATTTGGAGGATTTATCGGTAGTATAGCCCGGTTTTTTGTTTCAAAACTAAACCTACACTGGAACCTTTTATCTATTCCAATGGGGACGTTGACTGTGAATATTTTGGGGAGTTTAATTATCGGGTTTATTGTTGGGGTTTCTTCAAAAAGTGAAATAATAACTCCCGGATTCAGATTGTTTTTAATGGTTGGAGTTTGTGGAGGATTTACAACATTTTCATCGTTTACTTTAGAGAATATGACTTTAATGCAAAACGGTCAATTTGCTTCTGTTTTAATATATACCGGATTAAGTATTTTTCTGGGGTTTTTAGCAGTTTATTTAGGTTATCTTTCTTCAAATTTATTGTAAAATGAATTCATCCGAAAATAGCATTTTGAAAATATATGCAAGTAGTACTGATCATATTGGATTTGAGCTACTTTACGAGCATATCGTTATTTTGGCAAGAGAAAAAGGCATTGCCGGCGTTACAGTCTACAGAGGAATCATGGGATATGGGTTAAGCAGCCCGCAAATTAGTTCGTCCCGATTTTGGGAATTAACGGAGAAGTTACCGGTAGTAATAGAAATAATTGATAAAACAGAGGTATTAGAATCATTTTATCGAATGATAGAAAACAACCTGAGATCACTGGCAAAGGGTTGTTTAGTTACTTTTCAACCCATAGAAATAAAATTTCAAAAAACGGGAATTAAAAATCAGTCAAATTAAATTCAAAATACTGAATGGAAATAATAGACATTCTTAAAATAACATTACCTGCTTTAATCGTATTGTTGACGGCTTATTTACTGATCAATAAATTACTTCGGAATGAAGAAAAAAGACGTAATTTCGAATTACGTAAAGAAAGTTCGACAACCATAACGCCAATACGTCTACGCGCATACGAAAGATTGATACTCGTTCTGGAACGAACAACACCTGCGACATTAATTTTGAATGTTGCTCAACCGAAAATGACAAATTCAGAACTCCAACTATTATTACTGTCCAATATTCGTCAGGAATTTTCGCACAATTTATCTCAACAAATTTATGTAAGTAATGAAATCTGGACTTGTATAAAAGGTGCTCAGGAAAGTCTGCTTCGATTGGTTAATACATGTGCCTCACAATTCAATCCTGCTAATTCGGCTTCTGAGTTGGCTGAAAGGATTATTCAGGTCTATAATGCAAGTGATCAAACTCCATCTGAATTAGCCATTGAATTGCTTAAGAAAGAAGTACGTTCATATTTTTAAAAAAATAGATTTATTTCCCGACATTGTAACATCTAAATAACAATTTATTAATCCGTTTATTTATCGAATGAAAAAATATATTTTCATAACACTTATATTCTCCATATTTTTGAATGTCTCATGTGTCACCGATGATACCTGTATTCAAACAAAATATGTCAAATTAACGGCAAATTTCTATCTTACCAATCCGAAAGATTCGATTATAGCAAACAGAATAACCGGATTTTACGCCGACAGTATTACTGTTCAGGGATTAAAATATGATAGCATCACGAAATTGTATCAGTCGGTTGATTCAATTTTATACAACAACAAAAAAGTAAACACAATTGATTTACCGTTAAACAACAATTCGACAGTATCAATATTCAAACTAAAATTCAAACTAAAACTAAAAAGCGTTGTAGATACAATGACAATTTATCATTCAAACATAAATGATTATTTATCATTGGAATGTGGTTGTATCGTAACACATGCAATTGATAAAGTGACTACAACTTACCACTATATTGACTCTGCCAGAATTAAAGTTTATGAGGTAAATACCATCAATGCTGAAAACATTCGTATCTATACTGACTCAGATAAAATTAAAAATAACAAAGTAAACACCATCAATGCGGAGAACATTCGTTTATTTAATAAGTAGCATCCTTCTCTGTATATCGGTTAGTACTGCCCTTGCTCAGAAGAAAAAACAGATTGCCATACCTGCTGATTCAACACGTTGGTTAAACGGGTTTACTGTGAATGTTGATGTAGCCTCCCTGGCTACGTCAACTTTTATAAATAACGGTATGTATTCCTCTGAAGCAGGGATTCAACTGGACTTAAAACACAAGTTTTTTCCAACAATAGAAGTTGGTGTTGCAGGTGCCAATAAAGTTTCAACCGACAATATTAAATTTAAAACTAACGGTTTATTTGAAAGATTCGGTGTAGATTTCAACCTAAGAAAGAAGAAACCGGATTCTAAACCAACAAATAATTTGTTTACTGCAGGGTTGAGATTAGGGATGAGTAATTTTAATTATGATGTTACGAATGTAACACTAGCTGATAATTATTGGGGAGGATCAACAAGTATCAATTATCCAACTCAGAATGTTTCAAAGATATGGTATGAATTTGTTATCGGAGTTCAGGTTGAAGTAATCAAAAGCTTTTATCTTGGTTGGAATCTTCGTATCAGAAACCTGATCAGTAAAGATATTCCAGGGGAAGTCTCTCCCTGGTATATTCCCGGATTTGGGCAAAATAAAAGTTCAAACTACGGATTTAATTACACCGTGGGATATCATTTCTGGCCGGAAAAAAAGATTGTAAAAAAGACAAATGTAATTATTATTCAAAAAAAAGAAAATCAAATAACTAAATAATTATACACATCAATCAGGTATGAATTCAATTCAAATTTTAAACAAAGCAGCAGACAACATTCGGATTCTGGCTGCTTCGGCAGTAGAGAAAGCTAAATCAGGTCATCCGGGTGGTGCAATGGGTGGAGCTGATTATATAAATGTGTTGTATTCGGAATTTTTAGAATATGACCCACAAAACCCAAAATGGCAGGGACGTGATCGAATGTTCCTTGATCCGGGACATATGTCTCCAATGTTATATTCAGTATTGGCATGTACCGGAAAATATACCATGGAAGAATTGGGACAATTTCGTCAATGGGGAAGTCCTACACCCGGACATCCGGAAGTAGATATAATGCGTGGTGTTGAAAATACTTCAGGCCCCCTGGGACAAGGACATACATATGCTGTAGGTGCTGCCATTGCTGCTAAGTTCTTAAAAGCCCGTTTTGGTGATATCATGAACCAAACAATTTACACCTTCATATCCGATGGTGGAGTTCAGGAAGAGATTTCACAAGGCGCAGGACGTATTGCAGGATATCTTGGATTAGATAACCTGATTATGTTTTATGATTCGAATGATATTCAACTATCAACTGAAACAAAATCAGTAACCAGTGAAAATACAGCTCAAAAGTATTTAGCATGGGGTTGGAATGTAATAGAAATTAATGGAAATGATGCTGTTGAAATACGTACTGCATTAAAAGAAGCCAAATCAGAAGCTCACAAACCTACTATAATTATCGGTAAAACAATAATGGGAAAAGGTGCGTTGAAAGCTGATGGAACAAGCTTTGAACGTCAGTGTGCTACTCATGGTATGCCTTTAAGTGAAGGTGGTGCTTCTTATCAGGAAAGCATTAAACATTTGGGAGGCAATCCTGAGAATCCTTTTGTAATTTTCGATGAAACGAAAGCACTGTATGCTAAACGTGCTGAAGAATTAAAAGAGATTGTAGAGAAGAAACAACTTGCTAACGCTATCTGGGCAAAAGAAAATCCCGAATTACAAAAGAAACTTGATTTCTTCTTTTCAGGTGAAATTAAAGTCAATTGGGATGCCATCGTACAAAAACCAAATCAGTCTACACGTGCTGCTTCAGCGACCGTTTTAGGCGAATTGGCAAAACAGGTTGAAAATATGGTAGTTGCCAGTGCCGATTTATCCAATTCCGACAAAACAGATGGTTTTCTTAAAAACACCAAAGCATTTGTCAGAAATGATTTTTCAGGTGCATTTTTACAGGCCGGTGTTTCTGAATTAACAATGGCGGCTATATGTATCGGAATGAGTTTGCATGGTGGTATAATTCCTGCCTGTGCAACGTTCTTTGTTTTCTCGGATTATATGAAACCTGCATTACGTATGGCAGCATTAATGGAACAACCGGTTAAATTTATCTGGTCACATGATGCTTTCCGCGTTGGAGAAGATGGACCGACTCATGAACCCGTTGAACAAGAAGCTCAAATCCGGTTATTAGAAAAGCTTAAAAACCACAAAGGAAATAATTCTATGTTGGTATTGCGTCCTGCTGATGTCGAAGAAGGTACAGTTGCCTGGAGAATGGCAATGGAAAACACACATACTCCAACAGGGTTAATTCTTTCACGTCAAAACATTGCCGATCTTCCCACAACTTCCACCCGTAAAATTGATGCCGAACAAGCCCGGAAAGGTGCATATGTTGTCGAAAGTGACGAAAATTACGAGGTAATACTAGTTGCTTCAGGTTCTGAAGTCTCAACACTATATGAAGGTGCTGCTTTACTTCGCGCAGATGGAATAAAAATCAGATTGGTATCTGCACCTTCCGAAGGATTATTCCGCACTCAATCAGCAGAATATCAGGAAAGCGTTTTACCAAAAGGAGCTAAAATTTTCGGTCTTACCGCAGGACTTCCTGTCAACCTGTTAGGGTTAGTAGGTGCTAACGGTAAAATTTTCGGTCTTGAAACCTTTGGCTTTTCAGCACCCTATAAGGTTCTTGATGAGAAATTAGGATTTACCGGGAAAAATGTTTATAATCAAGTTAAGAATTGGTAACAGGCTGACTGATACACTTAACTTAAAAAGTAAATATTATTGTTTCAATATAAATGCGTCAGAAGGAGTTACTCCAACTGACGCATTATTAGTATTTTCAATAAACGCCACTTTCAAGACCAATCCTTTTTATTAAATTAATATTTATACAAACAAATGGATTACCTTTCGATCATTATTATAGGTATCGGTTTATCTATGGATTGCTTTGCAGTTTCTATCAGCAAAGGAATCCTTGCAAAAAAACTTTTCTTTTGGCTCACTTTTCGAATGGCTTTGTTGTTCGGATTATCTCAGGCGATTATGCCTTTAATCGGGTATCAACTGGGTGCAGGATATGCCGGGTACATGAAAAGTATTGATCATTGGGTAGCTTTTGGTTTATTATCGTTAATTGGAGGAAAAATGGTCATTGAAGGTTTTAAAATCAATGATCCTGAAACCGATAAAACATCCAATCCATTCGCTTGGGCTTCATTGTTATCACTTGCACTTGCAACAAGTATTGATGCATTTGCAACAGGTATTGTATTTATTCCGTATCATGCCCTTATATGGAAGGCAATTGCCATAATCGGATTAACAAGTTTTATCTTCACATTTTTAGGAATGTATATAGGTGTCCATTTTGGAAAACGTTTTCATATTAAAGTCGAAATGATCGGTGGTTTTATTCTCATTGGAATTGGTTTAAAAATTCTCGTTGAACATCTTTTATAGATTTAAAATCTATTTCATTGTTTTCATTTTAAACATCCATTTTTTTATAAAAAACAAGTTGGCAATTAAAGAGTAAGCTACAATGTGAAACTGTTTTAATTGAATATTCCTGTTAAAGCTCCAGAAATTGAAACGACTTAATAAAAAGCTTTTAAAAATACTTTATGATAAAAGGTTCCTTTTATATCCTTCTCTTTTACTTTTTGGGTGAGATGCTCAGTTTGCTCATCAACGGCTTTATTCCGGGAAGTGTTATCGGTATGATTTTGCTGTTTCTGTGTTTATTTTTCAAAATCATCAAACCTGAAAATGTAAAAGATGTTGCAACTGTAATTACAAAGAACATGGCTGTCTTTTTTGTTCCGGCAGGTGTGGGATTAATGGTCTATGTGGAATTGTTTTCTAAATCATTGGCAACTATTATGGCTGCAATTGCTGTAAGTACAGTACTGACCATTATCACAGTGGCATTAGTACAGGAAAGTTTTGAAAAACGTCGCAAGAAAGGAGAAACAGATCATGAATAATTTCACAGAACATCTACGCCCGTTGATCAGCAACGAAGTTTTTATGCTTATGTTCGTTATGGGTACATTTTTGTTGGGAGTATTTATTTACAAACGGACAAAAATCACTTTGTTACAACCGCTTCTTATTTCGATGATCATTATCATTCCCTTTTTGAAAATAACCGGAATTGATTATCCTACATTTTATCAGCAAACCCGCATTTTAAATTTCATGCTTGGACCAAGCGTCGTGGCGTTGGGATATATTCTTTATGCACAAATCGAACAAATAAAGGGGAATGTCATTTCAATTCTCACTTCAGTTTTTGTCGGGAGTTTTGTCGGGATTTTAAGTGTGGTGTTAGTTGCAAAGGCTTTTGGTGCGGATCATTTATTGATTGCATCCCTGGCACCCAAATCGGTAACAACACCTATTGCAATCAGCTTGTCCGAAAAATCAGGAGGAGTTCCTGCATTAACTGCAGCCTTTGTAGTCATTTGCGGTATTTTTGGTGGTCTTGTCGGACCAATCATTCTCCGAAGTATCGGAATTAAAAGTAAAATAGCCACCGGGCTTGCCATGGGTTCGTCGGCACATGCGCTGGGTACGGCACGAGCCATGGAAATCGGTGCCGTTGAAGGTGCAATCAGTGGTTTAGCTATCGGGATTATGGGAATTATGACTGCACTGATGATACCATTTGCAGAAAGACTATTTTAGAACAGAAATATAAGTATCCTAAACAAAAGAAGTCAAAATTACAAATTGTAATTTTGACTTCTTTTGTTTAGGCAAGTTCCTTCATTAAATATCTTCCGCTTCTTCTGGTTCGTTGAGTTAATAACAGAACCCTTCCATTCGTAGTTTTCTGTACTATTTCATCAGTAATTCCACGGATGGTGAGCAATTCTAATCCTTCGTTATAAGTTACTTTAAAGTCATTACCTAATTCATCCAATGCTCCTGCCAGGTAGCGCGAATTATCCACGCAAACTGAGATACTAATGGCGGAGCTTTGAATCATTGCGACTTTAAGCCGGTGTTTATTCATCACTGCAAAAGCTTTTAGAAGACTTTCTTCCAAAACAAAAGAAAAATCACGTGGACGAACAGTAATAAGAACCTGATTCTTCCGTACGATAAGGATAGGAACATCAATCGAATGTAGGATGTTGCCTTTAATTACTGAGCCGGCCTCAGTAGGGCTGCCGAAGGGCCGGACATACAAAGGAATGTTTTTATTTTCGAGTGGCTTAATAGTCTTCGGATGGATTATCTGAGCGCCACTGTATGCCAGTTCGACGGCATCAAGGTAAGTCAACTCCGGAATATGAACAGTATTTTCAAACAAACGCGGATCAGCATTCAGGATTCCGGGTACATCTTTCCATATTGTCACACTTTCAGCATTTAACAGGTTACCTACCACTGCAGCTGAATAATCGGAGCCCTCACGTCCTAAAGTTGTTGAGTGGCCTTTTATATTCGCGCCGATAAAACCCTGTCCGATATATATACGGTTTTTTGTGAAATCAGCGGCAGCATACAGGCGTAGTTGCGATTCATCCATTCTGACATTTGCTTCCCGGAAATTGCTGTCGGTAACAAGCAACTCACGCATATCGAGCCAGGCATTATCAACTCCGGATTCAGAAAGATAGGCCGAAACTATTTTAGTTGAAAAAATCTCTCCATACGATACCAGTCGGTCATACCACCGGTCATAATCATCTCCTACCCCAGTGGATATTATCGATTTCAGTTCACTAAAAAATGGTTCGAGTGCTGTTTTCCCGATTTCAGGATGAATGAAAAGTTCATCAATAATTTCGTTATGGAATTGTTCCACTTCGGCGAGTTTATTCAACGAAGCCTTATGATCGGCTTTCATAAAATAATCGAGTACAATTTCCATGGCATTGGTGGTTTTCCCCATAGCCGAAACCACAATAAAAAGTTGATCATTAACCCCTGAAACAATCCTGAATATATTTCTGATCCCTTCAGCCGAACGGACCGATGCCCCACCAAATTTATATACCTGCATATTTTTAAAAAATTATATTTAATTACTACTTCATCAAATTATCAAATTATCACATCAACTCATCAACACATCAGCACATCAACACATCAATCCACAACCTTCACTCCTACCAGCTTGTCATATCTTTCACCAAACGCACGATGATAGATATAGATGGTATATTCATTTTTAGTTTGCCAGTAGCTCCCGTCGACGCGTTCGGTTGAAGCCTTATGTTCACCTTTGGGGACAAACCAGTACTGGTAATTATACCCACCCTGCTTAAGCAAAATGGATTTCACATAGCTTTCAGTTTTTCCATCATAATTCAGCCTGACTGCATCATTTAATTGATTATAATTGAATTCACCACCCAAATACAATTGCCCATCAAAGAAAGGCTGTTTTGCCGGCAAATTAAAATGTACCATCATATAATCGGCTTCAGTATCATCATCCTGTGCATTTTGCATATTGACAACAAATTTTCCGTTCACATCCATATCATAAGTGTATGATTTGGAGGTCTGAATTTTATTATCGTACAAAAAGGCATCATAGTTCGGGTTCGTAAAGCGAATGGCTGAAACGCCTTCACCGGCAGCATATACTGACGAAACATCAAACCTGTGATATTCATTTCCCCCTTCAAAAATCAATGCCTTATTATTGATATAACTCAAACTGGAGTTTGAGAAATAAGTGGGTTGCAGATCGGTCACCTGATTATCGATGCGATTATTTTGACGGACGACCGCTTTGATTTCTGTTGAGGCTTCCCGCACAGGATATCCGTTCAAAGCCACTTCAAAGTCCAGTTGTTGACCTTTCCCACTAAGTTCGGTATCGGTATTTCCACGCACAGTAGCTGTAATGTTGATTCGGGGATCAACAATCGAGAAACAGGCCATGGCAATCGGATTATCCACCTTATTATCTTCATAAATTATGGCTACATAATTTCCTGATATTTTAAAACTCATATCATTATTAGGCAATAAGAAGGAATAATGCGTGTAAAGATATGTGGTATTTAATGACGTTGAAAATTCGGTAATGTTTGACGAAGTAAAACCGCTCAGGTATTCATTTGAATTGAGACTGGATGGAGTCCAGTCGGCATTGCAATGAACGACTTTGTAGCTGTACGAATGTGCCTCCCTGGACATCTCGTCAAAGCTCACCATCAATACATTCGAACCGGTAAGTTCTATTATAGGCAAACCAAGCTTTACACCTACCACGTTTGTTTGTAATGTTTTAATGTTCGGTTGAACTATTTGTGTATGATAACCAGGTTGTGCCGTAAGAGTCAGACAAAAGAAAAAGGTTAGTAATAAAAGACTTTTTTTCATGGAATGATTTGTTTCTGAAAACTGATTTTTTATTTTACAGATACAAAAATAGATAATTTAAGGGAAATAACAAGTACCGGAAGGATAGATAATTGATTTAAAGACCCTGATTACGGGGGTATAAATTTTCGATTTTTTTTGTAAAAAGATACAGGTATGTTATTTGAACAATTAACTGTCGCAATATACTTCCAAATAAACAGCAGATTAATCCTTTTTTTTAGTTCGTATTTAATTTTAATACCAGATTAAAAAAAATCAAAAAAATCAAATATGGAATAATAAAAAACTGATATTTATCATCAGCGGTTTTCCTCTGATTGCATTCATGTTCAGGCAAGTTGTTTTATACAAATATTCTTCTTTATTTTAATCAAAAATGTTTTGATATTTCTATACAAATATTTAATTTTGAATAGAATTATCATTTTAACAACTGAGATTCTTACACTTCCTGAATAGATTTTATATACCAGTTGGTTTTGGATTGGTTTTGGATTGGTTTTGGTTCGGTTTATATTTCCATATAACAGTCACTTAATATTCACTTATTTCCCATATAAATGCCATTTATCTATAAAGATATATGGCATTTATTTTGATATATAATGAATTATCTATGAATCCCAAAACCGATGCAAAACCAATACAAAACCAATACAAAACCGATCTAAGGACTATTTAAAATGAATATAGTTCTTATAATCATTTGATGAATTTCAATAGAGAGTTTGAATAAATGATCCGGTTTGTACATAAATCAGGGAGGAAATCTGTAATTTTTATAAATCCAACTTTGAAATATTTCCTGATATTGTTTCAATCAATTCTAGATTTCAGGGATGTTACTCTCAAACAGTTATGATATCTGTTTTTCAAAAAAAAATTACGAATACAAATACAATATTATACATTTCATAATTATCCTTCAATAAATAAAAAAATTAATTAACAAGACAAGGTATGATTTGAAAGAAATAAGTATATTTGTCGAATAAAAAAAGACACTCTATTTGAATTGAATAAATATAATAATTGACACTTACAAGAAATGGAAATCGAAATCGAAAACGAAAAAACAATTCCTGACCTGAAGAAATACAAACTTAGTTTCCACGGACAGGGGAAAGCTTATTTTGGAATTTTAATTGTAAATTGGTTACTAACGATAGTTACACTTGGGTTTTATTTCCCCTGGGCCAAAGCACGAAATCTTCAGTTTTTATATGGCTCTACAGCTTTGGAAAAAGATCGATTTACTTTTCATGGAACCGGCAGAGAAATGTTTGTGGGCTTTATAAAGACGATTGTCATTTTCGGAATTATATACGGCATATTGTTGTTATTTATTTATCTGGAGATGCCGGTTTTAGGTGTTCTGATTTTCTATTTTGCCTTTATTGCTATATTGCCCGTAGCTATACATGGTTCATACCGTTACAGGTTTTCACGTACCTCATGGCGTGGTATCCGTTTTGGATACAGAGGCGACAGAAGCGAATTATTTGTTGGTTTTTTCAAATGGATATTCTTTACCATAATCACATTGGGGATTTATGGCTGCTGGATGGAAATGAAACTGAGAGGGTATCTGTTAGGCAATGTCCGGGCAGGAAATGTTGAATTCAAATACAAAGGTGTTGGTTCTGAATATTTTGTTCTGAATCTTAAAGGTTATCTATTAACTCTTATTACTCTCGGGATTTATTCTTTTTGGTGGTACAAAGATCTTTTTGCCTACTATGTCGATAACCTGAGCCTTCACAAAGATGGTCAGCAGATTAAATTAAAATCAGTTGCGACCGGTGGTGATTTTTTCAAAATGAGTATGATCAATTTATTGATTGTCATTTTCACTCTTGGGCTAGGATATGCATGGGCTGTGACACGAACTATGGAATTCATGACAAGCAAAATTAAACTTGAAGGAGACATGGATCTTGATACTATTTTACAAACCGAAGATGATTACAACGATGCAACCGGTGATGATATGACAGGATTACTTGACATCAACTTTATCATTTAATGAATCATACTTCAGGCCAATATTTTGATGGAAAGACTTCAAAACCTCAGGATATTGAATTGCATCTGGATGAAACAAATGCCGAACTCAGGTTCGGCATTTATTTGAATACAACCATTTGTTGGCAGCTTGAAGATATAACATTCGAACATATTGGTGACTCACTTGAAATAAGATGCAACAGCAACCTGCCTGCACATATTAAAGTGGTCAATGATACTTTTGCAGAAGAGTTTATCTCTGTTTTAAAGACGAAAGGACATATCAGTTGGTATCAACGGATCATCCGACTGGAAATAAAAATCCATGTAGCTGCTGCAGCATTGATTTTAGGGATTATTATTGCCGGATATCTATTGGTTATCCCCTGGGTGGGCGAAAAGGCAGTACTGCTGATTCCGGTGCACTATGACATTTCGTTGGGTCACACTTTTTATAAGCAATACGTAGAAAGCAATTCAATTGACAGTGAAAAAACGAAGTCTTTGAATTTGTTTGCCGGAAAATTACAGCTGCTCAACACACAAAAACTACACTTTACTGTTATCAACTCGCCAACTGTAAATGCTTTTTCTTTACCGGATGGTAATATCATCGTCTTTACCGGACTTATTGATTTAATGAAAGATTATGATGAACTGGCCGGATTAATTGGTCACGAAGTTAGCCATGTCAACAACCGCCATTCAATGAAAATGCTGTGTCGCAATTTGTCGGGATACATATTTATTTCGGCTGTACTAAGCGATGTGAATGGGATTATGGCTATTATCGGTGATAACGTAAACAACTTACAAAATCTTTCCTATTCCCGGCAATTCGAGCGGGAAGCTGATGAACAGGGTACACGGATTATGATTCTGAACGGCATAAATCCTGAAGGAATGACCGACCTTTTTACCAGACTTCAATCTTCGGAAAAAGTAGTTATCCCTGCTTTTATCAGCTCACACCCGATCACTTCCGATCGCATTGTTTATATTAATAAACTCATTAAACACTCTCCTCATAAGTACGTTTCAAATCCAACTTTGAATGAATTATTCCATCAGTTGAAAAATTGATGCCGTAATTAAATTTGCTTTTTCTCCAATGGTTTTAAAGTTATTGTTTTTAGCAAAACAGGTATATATGATTATCAGATATAATGAAAAACTTAGCAGCTAAAAGTGACCTGATAATTTCTTTAACTAACAAATCAAATCATTCAAGCGTTAGATTTTTACTAACTTTAATAAAATACTATGAGGAAATTAAAATTGCAGGTACAAATGTCCATTGATGGATATATGGCGGGTCCTGAAAATGAGATGGACTGGCTGGAATGGGATTGGGATGATGAATTAAAAAAATACATTACTGAAATCACCGAACCGGTTGATTGCATTTTACTCGGTCGAAAATTAGCAGAGGGGTTTATCGACTATTGGGCCACCCAGGCCGAAGATCCGGTTTCAATAGAAGAAGGTGCCGGTAAGATGAACGACACTCCCAAAATTGTATTCACAAAAACGATATTCAAATCCGAATGGCAACGTACAAAACTTGAATCGGGAGATATCGTCGAGGAAGTTCTCAAATTAAAGAATCAGGAAGGAAATGATATGATTGTCTATGGGGGCAGTACATTTGTAAGGTCATTAATAGAAGCCGGATTAATAGACGAACTTCATTTATTAGTAAATCCAACTGCACTTGGAAAAGGAATGCCTGTCTTTGGGGAATTACAGAGGATGAAACTGATCGCTTCCAGAGCTTTTGAATGTGGAATCGTTTTATTGCGTTATGAACCTGAAACTAAAAGGGCCATTTAAAACAGATGAATGAACAGATAAAACGTTCTTTCATAAAGTTAAGTAATTAATAATTAATAATTAATTACTATCAGGATCATGAATATTGACACGTAGAAAACGAACAAATAAGCCATTAAACAGTTGCAATTACAAATTCATTTCATGGATCTTTGACCTCTTACTTCCTCTCAATAAAAAAGTAAGAGGTCAACGGTTTATTTTAGTTCAAACTTATCAGCATCACGTAAAATATCAAACTTTTCACGGTAACGTTCAAGCGGTTCGATAGTCAGATCTGATGTTTGTATGGAAGTTTTATTCTCAGAGAATTTCAATACAGGTCTTGCTTTAAAATCCAGCAAAGTAGAATGACCATCATATTCAATTCCAAGGCCATCTACTCCTACCCTGTTTACTCCGCACACATAGCATTGATTTTCTATAGCACGGGCCTGCAACAATATATCCCAGTCGATGATCCGCCGTTTAGGAAAATTGGCAACATAAATAGCTAAATCATATTCTGTATTTACATTTCGGGACCAAACGGGGAAACGGACATCATAACATACCAGTACCAGGATATTAAATCCTTCATAATTCACAATTAACCGTTTATCACCGGCTGTAAAATGTTCATGTTCACCCCCCAGGCTAAATAAATGACGTTTATCGGCAGTTTCGATTTTACCATCCGGAAATACAAAAAAAGCACGGTTATATACTTTTTCATCTTCATTAGCGATAAAGCTTCCGGTAATAGCCAGCTTATATTTTACAGCCCAACTTTTAAGCATATGAACAGTCGTACCATCCATTTTTTCTGCCAGTTGAAGTTTTTCAGTACAAAAACCGGTGGTAAACATTTCGGGTAACACTACCAAATCAGTTTTTCCTGCCAGCAATATCAACTGATCTTCTACTTTTTGAATGTTTGCTGCTTTATCAGCCCAGAATATTATATCTTGTATGAGGGTTATTCGCATGATATTGGTATTTATATATTACTCGAACAGTTGAAACTCCGAATTGTTGACAGTTGCTTCACCGATCATCGAAATAAAATCGAATGACACTTGCACTTGCAGGCTCTCAAATCAGTTGATCAATTTCTATAAAACCGATCAGGATGCTTTGCTTTAATATCTTTATAGAATGCCTGTATAATTGCCAGGTCAGCATTTTCATCACCTGTCGGATAAATAATTGCTTTGATTCCCATCTCTTTCTTTTCGTAATCGAGATAAGCCAATTGAATGGGGACATTGGCATTAACAGCTATATAATAAAAACCCAATTTCCATTTTTTCATTAATTTACGGGTACCTTCAGGCGTTATGGCCAAATGAAAAGTTTCATGTTTACTAAACTCTTCTGCCATCTGTTCTGTTATGGAAGTCTGTTTAGATCTGTCAACGGCAATCCCTCCGGCACCTCGTAACAAAGCTCCGAATGGAAAGAAAAACCATGATTTTTTCATTAGGAACGACGATTTACGATCCAACGACCAATAAAAAAGTTTCCCAATTATAAAGTCCCAGTTGCTGGTATGAGGAGCTACGCATATTACACTTTTGGGAGGTTCAGCTACTGAGACAACAGCTGTCCAACCGATTATTTTAAATATCCACTGACTTAATTTCTGCATTTTCTTTAGTTTTATTTTTTCCGAGATACAAAATTAGTCCTTTTACTGCAAAGTACAAGTTGTTGAAAACTATTTTAGCAAGTTATGAAACCATTTGCTAACTTTGCATATAAATAAGAAACCTTTTGTCGTGCGAAGCACACAAAAGCGTTTTTTATTTAAAGATATCAACCTCTAAAATGTAATTCATACATTTTGAGGATTTTACATCAAATAAACGCTTATTAGTACTTTGTACGCATTCAGGTTTTAGACTAAGTTTTATGGATTTTTTAAACGAACTCAACGAAAGTCAACGCAAAGCAGTTGAATATACCGGTGGAGCTTCTTTGGTAATTGCCGGAGCCGGTTCAGGTAAGACACGTGTACTGACTTACAAAATAGCTTATCTGTTGAAAAATGGCTTTGCCCCTTCCTCAATACTGGCTTTAACTTTCACCAACAAAGCCGCCCGTGAAATGAAAGAACGGGTTGCCGGCATGGTGGGTGAAAAAACAGCCCGGTATCTGTGGATGGGAACATTCCACTCTGTTTTTTCCAGGATACTTCGCTCCGAAGCGGAAGTGATAGGTTATTCGAAAAACTTTACCATCTACGATTCGGCTGATTCAAAGAGTTTGATAAAAAGCATTGTAAAAGAACTTAAACTCGACGAGAAAGTCTACAAACCAGGAATGGTACAATCGCGGCTCTCGTATGCTAAAAACAATCTGATTACTCCGGATGCGTATAGTGCCAACACCGATTTGATTAAAGCAGATATTGCATCAAAGGTTCCGATGATGAAAGACCTTTATAAAATTTATTGCAACCGGTGCAAAAAAGCCGATGCCATGGATTTTGACGATTTATTACTTCAGACGAATGTTCTTTTCCGCAATAATCCCGATATACTCCAAAAGTATCAGCAATTATTTGGATATGTGCTGGTGGATGAATATCAGGATACCAATTTTGCACAATATCTCATTGTGAAGAAACTGGCCGAAGTACACGAAAAGATATGTGTGGTGGGTGATGATGCACAAAGTATCTATTCATTCCGCGGAGCCAATATCGACAACATCCTCCAGTTTAAAACCACATACAACAATGCACAGATTTTTAAACTGGAACAGAATTACCGTTCCACCAAGACCATCGTCAATGCTGCCAATAGTTTGATTGACAAAAACGCACAACAAATCCGGAAGACCGTTTTTTCTGAGAAAGAAACCGGGAAACCAATCAAAGTATTAAGTGTCTTTACCGATTTCGAAGAAGGGTTTGTGGTCGCAAATAACATTGTCGAGTTGCGGTATAAAAACGAGTATAAATTTCAGGATATTGCCATACTGTACCGCACGAATTCACAGTCGAGGGTTATGGAAGAGGCCTTGCGCAAACAAAACATACCTTACCGAATCTATGGCGGTTTATCGTTTTATCAACGGAAAGAAATCAAGGATTTAATTGCCTACTTCAGGTTAGTCTCCAATCAGAATGATGAGGAAGCCTTCAAACGGATTATCAATTACCCGACACGTGGTATTGGTGATACGACCGTAAATAAGCTGATAGAATGCTCGCAATTGCACGGGATCAGCATTTGGGAAGTCCTCTCCGACATGTTAAAGTACAACCTGCCGGTGAATGCAGGGACAGCCAATAAACTGGCTCAGTTCAGGAATATGATTGATGTTTTTGCCGAGCAGGTTCCTACTCTGAATGCATACGATCTGGCAAACAGCATTGTAAAGACAACCGGAGTCCTGAGTGATACCTACACGGACATGTCACCCGAGAACCTGAGTAAACAGGACAATATCCAGGAGTTATTGAAAGCAATTCATGAATTTTGCGAAGCAAAACAGCAAGAAGGTGAAACGTTGACACTCCTGCCCGAATACCTGGCTGAGATATCGCTATTAACCGATCAGGACACCGATAAAGAACAAAATAAGGATAAGATAACCCTAATGACTGTTCATGCCGCAAAAGGCCTTGAATTCAGGGCAGTTTTCATTGTCGGCATGGAAGAAGAACTCTTTCCTTCTCCCTTTTGCACACAAAGCGAGCGGGAACTGGAAGAAGAACGCCGTTTGTTTTATGTTGCCATTACCCGTGCCGAAGAACTTTGCTTTATAAGTTATGCCAAGTCGCGTTTCAAGAACGGGAAAACAAACTTTTCAAATCCAAGCCGCTTTATTAAAGACATTGACGAGCAATTTCTGGATCTGCCTGTTGAAAACATTCCAAAACAAGCTAAGATAGGCGATTGGGACGATGATATGGAAATTGAAAGAAACCGTTTCAAGAGTTCGTTTTCCAAACCAGCGTTTAACCAAAACAGTCTACCAGCTAATCCGAAAAGACTGGTAAAAGTAAGTAACAATGAAGGTGAGAAAGTATTAGTTAAAAATTCGTCCCTCCCGATCGGAGCTTTTGTTAAACACGGCATATTCGGCATTGGGAAAGTAATCGAAACGACCATGGTCAACGGGAATGAAAAAGCAGAAATTGATTTTGGTGAAAAAGGAGTTAAATCTTTGTTACTGAAATTTGCCAAGCTGGAAGTGTTGAAATAAAAAATTGTTTCTCGTTGAATGGATTTCACGGAATAATTCTTTGTTGTTATATAAGAATTTGAAATAAATAATTTTATCTTTGTAACTCAATTCTTAAAACTTACCGATGAAGAATTCTGTCAACATATTAAAAGCAATAAAGAAACTAGTCAAAGAAAGGGATTCATCAGCAAAGATCTATTTATACGGATCAAGAGCGAATGGAAATGCAAAAAAAGACTCTGATTGGGATTTGTTGATTTTATTAAAGAAAGATCAAATTACTTCTGAAATTGAAAATTCAATAACTGATCCTCTTTACGATTTAGAATTTGAAACTGGCGAAATCATCAGTCCAATGATTTATTCTCAAAAAGAATGGAATACAAAATACAGTATTACTCCATTTTACAAAAATGTAATGAAGGAGGGTCAGTTGATATGACAGACTATAATCCTGAAGTTTATTCCGGTTATTGAATTCAGAAAGCAAAAGAAACAATACAGGAAGTTGAGAAACATATCCAGAATGAGTTTTGGAATACTGCAATTAATAGAATGTATTATGCTTGTTTTTATGCAGTAAGCGCATTATTAGTAAAAAACGGTATTGAAACTTCAAGTCATAAAGGAATACGACAGTTATTTGGACAAATGTTTGTAAAAACAGGGAAATTCGACAAAGACCTGGCAAGACACTATACAGATTTGTTTGAGAAAAGACAAAAAGGAGATTAAAATGATTTTTTTGATTTTGACAAAGATACAGTAAACAGACTTTTACCAATATCAAAAGAATTTATTGAAAAAATAGAAGAGCTCATTCATAAATAAACAATCAAAAAAATAATATAAAAACAAAACTATAAAATTATGGCAACAAAAACCGTAGAAGAGGTTAAAGGACCATCTTCTGACAAACTAAAAGCATTGCAACTGGCAATGGATAAGATAGAAAAGGACCATGGAAAAGGTACCATCATGCGAATGGGCGATACCAAAGTAGAAGATGTCTCTTTTATTTCTACCGGATCCATTGGATTAAATGTGGCATTAGGGATTGGCGGTTACCCACGTGGCCGTGTAATCGAGATATTCGGCCCTGAATCGTCCGGTAAAACTACATTGGCCATTCATGCCATTGCCGAAGCTCAAAAAGCCGGTGGTATTGCTGCCTTTATTGATGCAGAACATGCATTTGATCGCTTTTATGCTGAGAAATTGGGTGTAAATATCGAAGAATTGCTCATTTCACAACCTGATAATGGAGAACAGGCATTGGAAGTAGCCGATCAGTTGATTCGTTCATCGGCAGTCGATATTGTAGTGATTGACTCGGTGGCTGCGTTAACTCCTAAGGCAGAGTTGGAAGGCGATATGGGTGATTCTAAAATGGGATTGCAGGCACGTTTAATGTCTCAGGCATTGCGTAAATTAACTGCCAATATCAGCAAAACCAATACAACCTGTATTTTCATCAATCAGTTGCGCGAAAAAATCGGCGTTATGTTCGGTAATCCGGAAACAACTACCGGTGGTAATGCATTGAAGTTCTATGCTTCTATCCGGTTGGACATTCGTCGTATCGGTCAGCTGAAAGATGGTGAAGATGCCATTGGTAACCAAACCCGTGTGAAAGTAGTAAAAAATAAAGTAGCACCTCCGTTCCGTAAAGCTGAATTTGATATCATGTACGGTGAAGGCATTTCCAAAACCGGTGAAATCGTAGACCTTGGTGTGGAATATGGCATTATCAAAAAGAGCGGTTCGTGGTACAGTTACGGGGAAACCAAACTGGCACAGGGACGTGACGCTTCTAAGAACTTGATCAAAGATAATCCTGAACTGGCTGCAGAGCTTGAAACTAAAATTGTTGCTGCTATTCAGGCAAAATAATTTCAAAGAACAGATCTTAAAAAAAAATCCGATTTACCCACTATAGGGTAAACCGGATTTTTTATTTATAAGCTATAAAATCTACAAGTCAGATTTGCTAATTCTCATTTCGCAGATTTTGCAATCAAAGGTAAGTTTATACAACTGATTGTTATTTTTCAGGAACAGAGGTTCTTTAAACGTTGCCTTATACCCTTCTTTCGGACACCAGCCCAGGTTGAATTTGATACAATGTTTACAAAACATGAGTGGAACGTCTTCTTCCGCTTTCACTTCAAAACCGGGTTGAATTTCGGCGACTCCATGTGCATGGTAAAATGCTTCAGCTCCGGCATTGGTGACATTACCCAGATAAGTCAACGACGATGTGGGATACGTAGCAGGAATGCCTTCCCGTTTAGGTTGTCTGACATAGGCAAGCTTTCGTGCCTGATCCAGTTGTTCTACAGCAAGTCGTCTCCATTCGCTTAATTGTGAAGCCTGGAAGAACCAGGGGGCATCCAGTTGAATGCTGATATCTATTGCCTCGTATATGGTGTTCCCGAGTTTGGAGAGTTGATTTTTAATGTTGTCATTTACGGCCTCCGGCTTTTGAGCAGGTTGTTTATCACAAACGATCTGGTACAAAATTGATGTACCTTCTTCATCCGTCAGTTGAATATAAAAACCGGTTGCAATTTCTCTGAATACGATTTCCAACCCTACTTTGCGTTCGGAGGTTTTACCTTTTAATATCTTTTCAAAAGCCTGGTCCTGGTTGCGGTATAACCAGATACCTTCGTTCAACCTTGGCATATCGGCAGGATACACCCTTCGGCCGTCTACTTTATTAACACGGAAACCGGTCAGATCACCATGAGGATTTATGAAACACAACCCATCGCCGTTATTCAGTTTTTCGGCACTGGACATGGTAAAATAATAATCTCCTATTTCCTTTACTTTTCCAATGGCTTCACCCATTGATTTGGGTGTATCCAGTTGTGCAATATCGGGTTTTCGTCCGTGTAGAAAATAATCGGTAGCGCCCCTACGGAAACTTTTCTCGGGATTCGGTTCAAAAAAGAACGTTGTCCGTCCGGCAGAATCTTTTCGAAAACGGGTATTTCCTTCAAGTACTGCATCCAGTTTCATTCGGTAATAGGCAGTAATATTTTTTACATAATCGGCATCTTTCAGTCGACCTTCAATTTTAAAAGAAGTGACTCCTGCTTCCATCATTTCGGCCAACGAATCGGATAAATCCAGGTCTTTCAATGAAAGGAAATGCTTATTCTTCATCAACATGTTATCGTCAGCATCAAGCAAGTGGTAGGGTAACCGGCAATACTGGGCACACTGTCCGCGATTGGCACTACGTCCACAGTTAGCCTGACTCATGTAACATTGTCCGCTGTAACTCACACACAACGCACCATGTACAAAGGCTTCCAGTTCAACATCGGTTTGTGATGATATTTCAGCAATTTGTTTCAGGGATAACTCACGGGCTAATACCACCCTTGAGAATCCAACATCCTGAAGAAATTTCACTTTCTCTACCGTCCGGTTATCGGTCTGGGTACTGGCATGAAGGGCGATGGGAGGTAAATTAAGTTGAAGAATTCCCATATCCTGAATAATGAGGGCATCAGCACCGGCATTGTAAACGTCCAGGATCAACTTTTCAGCATCCGGCAGTTGTTCATCTGTCAGTATAGTATTTACGGCAACAAAGACCTTAGAACGATAATTATGGGCGTATTGGACCAAAGCCTCAATATCCTCAATCGAATTTCCTGCTGCTGCACGGGCACCAAACTGGGATGCACCGATATATACGGCATCAGCCCCGTGATTGATGGCTGCCAGTCCACATTCCAGGTTCTTGGCCGGTGAGAGAAGCTCTATACCCCGGACCCCGAAAGGGGAAATGGAATGAGTGTCTTCATTATTAGTTATATTCATTTGATTTATTGTTATAGTTGGTTTTAATCTTATTCCCTATCGGGGTTAAGATTCTCTCATTTTAGGGGTTCTTTTATTATCACCCTTCAGAGGGGTTAGGGGTTCACTTCAATGAATCTTAGTCAAATCATACGGTGTTTCCTGATAAACGAAGTAATTCAGCCAGTTGGTAAAAAGCAGGTTGGCATGACTCCTCCAACGTACCAATGGTTCGTTATCAGGGTCATCATTGCGGTAATAATTCAGGGGCATATTGATCGGTAATCCTTTTTCCAGATCTCTTTTGTATTCTGTATCCAGAGTTTCCGGGGAATACTCTGAATGACCGGTAATAAATAATTCCCTGCCATTGCGGGCCATAACCATATAAACGCCCGATTCAGGAGATTCTGAGAGCAAGGTCAATTCAGGTACTTTACGAATATCCTCTGAACGTACTTCGGTATGACGGCTGTGAGGGACATAAAACACATCGTCAAAGCCACGGAATATAGGATTATACTGTTCAAATTTCATATGTTCAAATACTCCGAACATTTTCGAATCTAAAGGATATTTTGGTACACCGTAATAATGGTACAAGCCGGCCTGAGCAGCCCAGCAGATAAATAAGGTAGAAGTAACATGCGTTTTAGCCCAATCCAGAATCTTAGTAAGTTCGGGCCAGTAATTCACATCTTCAAACTCAAGTTGTTCAACGGGGGCACCTGTTATAATCATTCCATCGTAATTGCTGAGACTTATCTCATCAAATCCTTTGTAAAAGGTCATTAAATGTTCAATGGGAGTATTTTTGGAAGTATGACTTTCCATGTGCAGGAAATCGATTTCTATCTGTAAAGGTGAATTTGACAGAAGACGTATTAAATCAGTCTCGGTAGTAATTTTCACGGGCATAAGGTTCAGAATTACAATCTTCAACGGTCGTATTTCCTGACTCGAAGCGCGTTCCGAATCCATTACAAAGATATTCTCCTCACGAAGCGCCTCCACAGCGGGTAATGTTACAGGTATATTTAATGGCATAACAGTGTATTAATAATATTTTCGATAGATTTTCCAATAGGCGGAACTTCCAATAAAATCATCCAGGAATTCATTCAGGCTCTCCAGTAATTTCGGAGAATCGGGGTGTACAGCCCATGCTTGTTTTTGAGCAAAACTGATCGGTAAAGACACATCAATATTTGAATATTTCAATTTTAATTTATGAGCAAATTGCTCATCACATATGGTCAGTTTAATCTTGCCTTTTGCAACCATGCGAACCATTTGTTCTGCACTTTTATTCTTTATTTCTATAATATGAATCGGTTCGGCGATCTCATTTGAAAGATGATTTAATCGCATTTTGAAAGGTGAATTCACCGGAATATAAATGGTGTCATTTGCAAGTTCATCGTGTTTTTTGATTAGTTTAGTCCCGGATGTTGTTTTACTTATCCGTTGCACCAATACCTCACGGGATGTAAAAAACGGAGTGGTGAACAATACATTTGATTTCCACTCAGTGGTAACCGGAATAAAATTTGCAATAACATCATAATCCCCTGTCGTCAACCCATTGAGACAATCTTTAATGTCATTTTTCTCG
>Ga0302292_1000181_pt1 | contig 46151 bp, 32 predicted proteins | sample III_Fen_N2_1_FD_194553 | JGI IMG/M metagenome (GOLD analysis project Ga0302292, IMG submission 194553) | Peat permafrost microbial communities from Stordalen Mire near Abisko, Sweden - III_Fen_N2_1 | ecosystem: Environmental > Terrestrial > Soil > Wetlands > Permafrost | place: Sweden: Abisko...
TCAAGACTTTTTGATTCGGGTCAAAAGTAATTGCTTAAAAAATACTTTCCAAACGTTTCATATTCATTGGGATTTTTTGTTTAGATTTGATGCAAATTAGTTCTTTTTATAGATTTGCGTACCTAATAATATGAATGCTAAAATATAGTTGGCTACTTCGGTGGATATCTATTTTTAGAGGCGTGCAATGAATTGAATATCAAGATTTAATATTCTATAATTTAATCCCTTTCGGGATTAGTAATCAAAGATTGTTTAAAGATTAGACAAACGTTACGGTTTAACAGATGATGATCATTCACACAAATGGAATAAAAAAGAAAAAATGTATATGATGTACATCATTGGTTATGATAGACAAAGCCCTGTTAGTTTGAGGCTATAATCGGAGCAGGTTCGGCGATCTGCTCTGCCGTCGTCGTTTTATGTTCTCAGGCTCCAGCCTGAAATGAAACAAGCAACGAAGGAAGAACCTTCGCCAAGGGATTATATTTATAAAAACAGTACTTTAGCTATTTATTAATATCGAAATATGTAATGCAAAGAAAAAACATACAGACTATAGATAAAGCGGACATGCTTGCAATAGTGTGGATACAGAGGAGTTCGTACCAATACTAAAAAACCTAACGGAAGATAAACAACAATCAAAATTGAAAACAAAAAACAACATTCCTTTTTGCACCCCGACACAGATTGCAACACATTTCCAAGCCACACAAGCCGATACACAAGCCAGCTTGTAAAAGAGTTGCAATCTTGCCCTCGCACCCGTCTTAGATGTTTAGTTTCTCCGTATATTTAACCACTTAAAAGAATACGAAACAAATGACAATAGACCAGTATCTCAACAGTATCAACAAGCGATACAAACTAGGAAACGCAACCGAACATACATTCCGTGGCGATTTGCAAACACTCCTTGAGAGCTTAGTTCCGGCAATAAGAGCCACCAACGAACCAAAACGACAATCGTGCGGTGCACCCGATTACATCTTGACACAAAAGGATATTCCTGTTGGATTTATCGAAGCCAAAGACATAGGCGATAAAGACCTCGAAGGAACAAAGAAAACGGGAAACAAAGAACAATTCGACCGATACCGTGCTTCGTTGAATAATCTAATCTTTACCGATTACATAACATTTATTCTCTATCGCGATGGACAATTTGTTACTAAAATTAGTATAGCTGAATTGACCACCCCGTCCTTCGGACACCCCTCCAAAGGAGGGGAATTGAAACCGCTTCCCGATAACTTTTCGGCTTTTGAGAATCTTATAAAAGATTTTTGCATCCACATTGGGCAGACAATAAAGAGTTCAAAGAAACTTGCAGAAATGATGGCGGGCAAAGCACGCCTTCTTTCTGATGTTATTGAAAAAGCATTAACTAGCGACGAAACACACAACGAAGACAGTACTCTAAAAGACCAGATGAACGCCTTTAAGCAGATACTGATTCATGACATCACGCCCAAAGGCTTTGCCGATGTATATGCTCAAACCATTGCTTATGGAATGTTTGCCGCTCGTTTGCACGATGCAACACTTGATACTTTTAGCCGACAAGAAGCGGCAGAACTTATTCCTAAATCGAATCCATTCTTACGAAAACTCTTTGGCTACATAGCTGGACCCGATATTGACGACCGTATTACATGGATAGTCGATAGTTTGGTCGAAATATTCTTAGCCTGCAATGTCGAAGAATTATTAAAAGACTACGGCAAAGCAACCAAAATGGAAGACCCAATAATTCATTTCTACGAAACCTTTCTTAGTGAGTACGACCCAGCCCTACGTAAGGCTCGTGGCGTATGGTACACACCGCAACCAGTTGTTAATTTTATAGTTCGTGCCGTTGACGATATACTTAAAACAGAATTCGACCTACCGCAAGGACTTGCCGATACCAGTAAAACAACAATAAAAGTAGATGCACAAGGCAAAAAGATAGATAAAGAAGTTCACCGGGTACAAATACTTGACCCTGCCACAGGTACAGGAACATTCCTTGCCGAAACGGTTAAACAAATACACAGCAAGTTTAAAGGGCAACAGGGTTTGTGGAGTAATTATGTTGAAACACATCTTTTGCCACGCCTCAATGGTTTCGAGCTGTTGATGGCAAGTTACGCAATGGCACATCTTAAACTCGACTTGCTTTTAACCGAAACAGGCTACAAACCGACTGCTCAATTCCCCTCCTTCGGAGGGGTGCCCGCAGGGCGGGGTGGTCAATACCGAAGAAAAGCAGAACGAACAAATCAATACTCTCAAACCACAGAATGATATAACATTTACAACCATTCATCAGAGCGAAAAAGCAACAGCATCAACGCAATTATATATTAAAAACAGCCTCATCGGGTTACATCCAATTTTAGAATTACCCTGCAACATAAAATTAAAACAACGAGCCAAAGAACTGCGTCAAGCCGAAAACCTGCCCGAAGTATTGTTTTGGATGCAAGTAACCAAAGGTGGCTTTCATAAAATTGACTTCGACCGACAGCGAATTATTGGCAATTATATTGTTGACTTTTATGTTAAAAAACTTGGTTTGGTAATCGAAATTGATGGTTCGAGCCACCAAGGCAAAGAAGAATATGATAAAGAGCGTGAAGATTATCTCATTTCGTTGGGTTTGCGAATATATAGAATTAAGGTAGTTGATGTAATGCAGCGAATGTCGCAAGTAATGGCAGCTTTAGAAGATTATATTATTGAACAGTACGGCATCATCGAAGAGCCATTAGATCTTGATGAACAATTTGGTGAAGAACCACTTCGCCCTTCGGAAGAGAATGAAGAACCACCCCGTCCTACGGACACCCCTCCAAAGGAGGGGAATTTGGGACGCGTGTATATAAACGATAGCCAATATTTCGATGCTGTACCTTCTGTAGTGTGGAACTTTTACATAGGTGGCTACCAACCAGCTCAAAAATGGTTGAAAGACCGCAAAGGTCGCAAACTCGAATTCGACGACATTCTCCATTATCAAAAGATAATAGTTGCCTTGTCGGAAACCGATAGGATAATGAAAGAGATTGATTTGATTGAAATAGAATAACAAAATGCCACATGTTAAAAATCAACATATTGTTCCCGAATTTTTATTGAGAAATTTTTCAAACATAGAATCATATATTTGGACTTTTGATAAAACAGCAATTAGTAAACCTTGGGTAAATGAAAAAAACAGAGCAATTAAAAGTGTTCCAACGGAAAACTGTTTTTATGATAAACGAAAAGGTATAGCTGACCAAAGTTTGGAATATACATTGAGTGATATTGAAAATAAAGCTGCTCCAATAATAAACACTTTAATTAGCAGTAAAGATTTAAATCAACTCTCACTTAACGATAGAACTATTATTGCCGAATTTTTATCTTTTCAAATGTTAAGAACTAAGGGGTATTTAACATTTTCAGAAAATTTTTTAAATCAGTTTTGTACTCCAATTGAAGAAGTTACTGGTCAAAAAATCGAAAGAAATGGACGAATATTCTGGTTAAATTCACTAGAACGTGCTCATGAATATAAAAGCTACTTATTAAATAAAACATGGATATTAGCAGAATCGTCTAATTCATTTTATCTTTCAGACAATCCTTTAGTTCTTCAAAATTCTACAAATAATCAACAGCATAGAGGTAATTTAGGGTTAGAATCCTTAGGTATTGAAATTTATATGCCATTAAGCAGTTCACTTTTATTATGTTTGTTTTGTAATAAAACTGTTCTAAATCCACAATCTAATATTGTTTGTGAAAGTAACCATGTAGAGAATTTAAATTGGTTGCAAATAGTAAATTCTGATAGATTTATCTTTTCAAATCAAAATAATTTTGATTTAATCTATAGAATGATAGAAGAAAAAAAATTATAATATGATTTCACCCCTGTTAGCTTGAGGCAATAATCGGAGCAGGTTCAGCGAACGGCTCAGCCGTCGTCGTTTTATGTTATCAGGCTGTAGCCTGAAATGAAACAAGCAACGAAGAAAGAACCTTTGATTAATAAGGTTTTTTTATTGTAGAAAATTTATAGAATAATTACTGTTTAAACTAAAAATTAAGAATGAAAAAAATCAAAATAGCATTAGGATTAATCCTATTAACTCTTTGTTCTTTTGGACAAATAAAAGTTGTTTCAGGAGTTGTCAATCTTAGAACATCACCAGAAGTTACTAACAACAAAATAGACGCAATTCCCAAAGGAGCAGCTGTTACTATTATAACAGAAAGTGAAGAACATGAATATTGGACAAAAATAAAATATAAAGGGGAAATAGGATATGTAAAGACTGAATTTCTAAAAGATGTTACCACAAAACAGGATAATTATAGCTCATCAAGTAAAAATGTAAAACATTATACAAATTCAAAAGGTACAAGAGTTCAATCACCGACATATTACAATTCTGCACCGGATGGAGCATCTGCAGAGTGCTATGATGGTACTTATAGTTTTAGTCAAAGTAGAAGAGGTACCTGTTCACACCACGGTGGGGTGAAAAAATGGTTATAAAAAATATAGAAAGATATCTTGCAATGAGTTGTGTAAGTACCACTGTTAGCTTAAGGCTATAATCGGAGCAGGCATTGTTGCTGAGCAGCCCGAAGGGCTTAAACATGAATAACCACGGATGTAATCCATGGGAAATGAAAACGCAGTGACCCAACTCCGAAAGGAGTTGAATAGAATAAAGAAACATAACATCATAAAAAAACGAAATTGCATTTAATGACAAATATCTATCATAGCTATTCAACCACTCCGTGGTTGGAAAATATTGAATGATATAAAACCCTGCATTGCATGCAGGGCTATTTACATTAAATCCCTTTCGGGATTAGTAATCAAAGATTGTTAAAAGATTAGACCAGCATTAGTATGTAACAGATGATGTAATAAACAATAAATGAATAGAGATAAACTATACAATAAATATGATACACATATAAAATCAGAAACAGATGAATAAGAACGTAATTGTTTGTATGGCATTTTGTGGATTTTTTTCATACGCCAAAAGTCAAAAAGTATTTTTAGTAGATGCCGAATAAGGCAACGGTTAAAGTATTTGTTGTTGATGCCGACTATAAGGCCGACTTGCTTGTCTACAAAGTAGATGCCGACTACAAAGCTAAAGGGAATGAGGGTAGGTGGTATTTTACCGATGCCGATTACAAGGCTGATAAGAAAATATATATTGTTGATGCTGATTATAAAGCCGACATAAAGATCTATTTCGTTGATGCTGATTATAAAGCCAAATGGAATAAAAATGAAAAAATGTATAAGATGTATTAACCAATCATCATTTGGTTCTGATAAACAAAACCCTGTTGTGCTGAGGCTGTAAACTGAGTGATGATAGACTTCTGTAGTCTGAGATGGAACAACGAGGATGGGAACCATTTGCAGAACAAGGAAAATATTTTAAAATTGTAAGGACTAAAAGTCTGGGGAAAATAAAATTGACATCCGACTATTAATAAGAATTTTATTATACATTTGGATACTAAAAAGGTTAAAAAATCGAGTAGACGCCCCGCCAGCCTAGACTGACGGGGAAGCCTCTCACACCACCGTACGTACGGGTCTCGTATACGGCGGTTCAATAGGTCAATGGGAAAGATTTGAGTAATAATCGAGCAATGGTTCATAACCACGGCGTTTGAGTCGGCTAATGGTAATGGTAGTGGTCAGAATAGGGCTTTGAGCAACAGCCCATCCACCCATTCTAGTTCTACTCCATTGATACGCCATCACTGGGTCGATGCCAAGTTGGATAAGGTTTTTACGTTTCCTCTCGGCTTTCTTCCAATCAGTCCAAATACAGTATCGCAAACGATTTCGTAGCCAACCATCCAATTCCGAGAGTTTTACCTGAATACTTGCCAAGCGGAAGTAATTCAGCCACCCTCTTTGGGCTTGTCTGAGTCGTTCTAATCGTTCGTCAAACGTGCAAGGAGTGGTTTTTCGTGTGATGGCTTTCACTGTTTCTTTCAGTTTCTTCCAACTCTTATGACTTGCCACTAATTGAAATTCTCCCTTCATGCCTTTCTTGAAATTGGGTACGAAGCCGTAGCCCAAAATCTCAAAGTTCATCGGTCGGCGGATTCCGCTCTTCTCACGGTTGATAGGCAATTTTAGTTTGTCCCGAAGGAATTTATAGATTGCATTACCAGTCTGTTTTGCATACGACGGTCTTTTGCAAAAGATGCTAAAATCGTCGGCGTAGCGAACCCAGCGTAACCCTTTCCGTTCGAGTTCGCAATCCAATTCATGCAACATGATGTTGGACAGTAGCGGACTCAATGGGCTTCCCTGTGGAACACCCTTTCGCCGTTTGACGAGTTTTCCGTTTACGAGAATCGGAGCTCTCAGCCATTTGCGAATAAGGCGAAGCGTGGCAGGACATTGCACTTTGCGGTAAATGAGTTGCAACAGGATACTGTGGTCAACCTCATCGAAAAACGTTTTGAGGTCTATGTCAACAATGTCTCGAAAGCCATCATTGATGTATTCTTGTGCTTTCAATACCGCTTGCAATGCGTTTCGGTTAGGGCGAAAGCCATAACTGCTTGGTTTGAAATCGACCTCGAACAGAGGCATCAGAGTTTGCGATACGGCTTGCTGTAGCAAACGATCGCTGACGGTGGGTATGCCTAACATTCGTGTCTTTCCGTTGCTCTTGGGTATCTCTACCCCCAGGATTGCTTGAGGCAAGTATGTGCCTTTTCTGATACTCGAAGTTATGGTTTCTCTGTTTTTTCCTAGATATGTCCATAGTTCAGTTGTCTTCATGCCGTCCACACCTGCCGAACCTTTGTTCTGCATTACTTGACGACATGCAAGCAGCATGTTCTTTCGGTTTAATACTTGCTCAATCATTTCTGATAATTACTGTTAAAATTCCTTGTTTCTCGTTTAAGATGGAGCTAATCTTACGACCTCTCCATCGAATTGGAAACAACCTACTGTTCAGTCCTTCGCCCGTTTGTGAGACCTCCGGTTCTACTCCAACCGGCTCGTTACTGCGAACTACTACGACCTCTGCTGACTTCTCCCCTTTGTCAACTCGTGAACAGGGAGATCTCCCTTGGTAAGACGAATGTCCTTTGGTCTAATCCTGCGGAATCTACATAATTGCACTTTTTGTGTTCTTCGGGCTTTGTAATGATGTGCTTACTTACCCATGCAATCATGCCTCATATCCCGTTTCTGTTCGTCAGTTCAGACCTTTGCCGTTTGGCTTACTTCAGTGCTTGAATCGCTTCAAACCACCTTGCCACTTGCTAATGCTTCGGACACGACTCCGTGCATAAGAGACTTTCACTCTCCGGACTATTTCTTTACCGTTCCTTTCGGTTAATAAAGAAATTTTATTTATATTCGCCATTCAAGGCACACACATCATATAAATTTTATTGGGGCGGAATTGCGAATTTTAAAGTACTTGCTTCTAACTTAGCTCTTAACGGCACGACAGGAAAGTGCTTCGAATTCCCCAACAAAACTTATATGTATCGTTAGGCACTATTTAATAAATCGGCTATTGATATGTTTATCTAAATTGATTACATTTGTTTTATGATTACAAAAAGTGAAATAGTAAATAAACTTAAAGAGTTGAAGCCAAAGCTTTACACTGATTATTCGGTTAAAGAGATAGGATTATTTGGTTCTTATTCTGATAATACATTTACTGAAAACAGTGATATTGATTTACTTATTGAATTAGAAAAACCTATTGGTTGGAAATTCTTTTCACTTCAAATATATCTTGAATCTATTTTTGAAAAAAAAATAGATTTGGTTACTAAAAATGCTCTCAAACACCAAATTAAAGATATCATTCTAAATCAAGTTGATTACATATAGTGAAAAAAGAAAATCGCATATATATAATGTATCTTGAAGATATTCAAATTGCTATGGAGAGAATAGCAGAATATATTCAAGGATTAGATTTTATACACTTTAAAAGAGATTATAAAACAGTAGATGCTGTAATAAGAAACTTTGAAGTAATTGGTGAAGCATCAAAGAATTTACCTGAAAACATTAAAGAAAAATATACTTTAATTCCATGGAATGAAATGTATTTGCTTCGGAATAAAATTGCAATTGATAATATCATAGTTCAAGAGAAACTATAAATAGTGCCTAATACTTAGGATTTCATGTGGCATGTAATGCCCAACATGGAATCTTTGTTGAACAAGAAACTACTCCTCCTGCAAAATAATAGACAGAACATTAGGGAGCCGCATCGTGGGTGCGGCTCTTTTGTCTTTTATCTGAGAATGTAGAGAAAATTATCTATTTTTAGACTGGAAAAGAAAATTAGGAATTGTGAAAAGAATTCAAAAACAAATCAATAAATTTGGTCTTAAACCTAACGATATAGAGTTTGCAACCAATTGATTATTAATAGCATTTTTTGATGTTAGTCAGAATCATAAAAAAACTGACAATATTTGATATTGGCGTATGACTACCGTATATTTATACGACAAAATAATAAGATTATGGACTCAAAATTGACAATTAGATTAGATAGTAATGTTATAGAAAGAGCAAAAATATATGCTCGTATTCATAACGTTAGCGTTTCTCGTATGATTGAATCATACTTGAATTCAGTAACGCAACTAAAATCAAAAGATATCGAAATTACACCATTAGTTGAAAGTTTAATTGGTGTAGGAAAAGTTGACACTGAATTTGAATTCAAAAAAGATTATAGTGATTACTTATCTGAAAAATATAAATGAGAAAGCTATTTGTTGATACTAATATAGTATTATGAAACGAAATGTAAAATGTAAATTGACAATTGTAGGATTAGTTCTTCTAGCAATTCAATCATTTGGACAAGATTCGACAATGTTTTTCTTCGATGAGTTTAAACTTTCAGCAAATCGAACGATGGTGAGTGATTATAATACCAATGATAGATACGGATTTGGTATTGGATTGTATCATTCTTTTTTTCGAAAGAAAACTTCGAACATTCTGTTTGGGCTTGAATACAACTTAACAAGTCAGTTCAAAAAACAACTGTATGAAGGTCATTTTGCTAATTCTTCAAATGTGACATATACAATCAATTCAATTTCGATTCCCATTGGATTGAGGTTAAATATTGGCAAGGAGATAAAATATTTTGCAGAAATTGGAGGATTTGTAGACTTAACTCTTTTTTCAAATCGTAAAGGAACCATGACAACATATAATGCTTTAGATTTATCAAATCGAACGTATACTTTTAACGAGAATGCTAAATTAACAAATATATATGGAGTATATTTTGGCTTAGGTGTTCGTATTCCAATTTCGAAATATGAATTGATAATAGCACCAGATTACAAATTTGGACTTCATCAATTAGATTCATATTATGATATCACTAATTCATATTTTAGAATAAATGTTGGATTGAAAATGAAATAGTAGCAGATAATCATCCACATTCAACCATGAGCGAGGCAATAATGGAAACGGCTGCCGTGGTTTGTGGCGAAGCCGTGCACGGATAATAGAATTGTTGACTGTGGGACGATTATTAATCTCAATGATGGGATTGCCCTCAAAAAAGTAGGATTACACATCTCAATGAAAGGATTGCCTCTGGAAATAATAATGTAAACCAGAAAAAGAAAGCATTTCGGTGTGATGTGTAAGGATTGGAATGCAGAAAAAACCTCTCAATATATTGGAAATGTAGTTTAATTTATACCTTTGAACATAGTTAATTGAACCGTAAATAAGTATTGCTTTTATTGTTTATTTCCTATTTTTTAGGCTCAAACCAATCTCTTTGCAAGGAAATTGGAGGCTTGATGATAAATGGAATATATAAGCGGATGTTGATACAGAATTGTTAGCGGTTATTTTGTTAACAGACAAAAAATGAAAAGAATATTTATTCTCCTTCTTAGGATTGTTTTTATAATAGTAGTGAGTTGTATAACACTTTCTTCCGCTACAGACAAAGATCAAATTGAAAAAACTCCTATATTTAAAAAAGGAACTTTTTGGAAAATTAAATGTGAACAGTTAACTGATTATACAGGAAAAAAGATAACTAACAATGTAACGAATCTTAGTTGCTATATAGATAGTATTACAAAATATAATGGTATTGAGGTATACAAGGCAACCTTTTTAAATATTGAACAACAAAAAGTGGCTACTTGCTTAATCGATAAAAGTAATCTTAAAATTATATTACTTATCGCTCAATTTACCTATAATAAAATTGATACACTATCGCACGATTTTGCATTACTTAACTTCCCTCTTTTTCTTGGGAAAAAATGGAATAGTATATGTAAATATGAGAAAATGCCACGAAGATTTATCACAACCCTCGATTCTAAATTTGAAGTTGTAGATGTTAGAGACACTACTTTGAAATTTAATGGGGATGAAATTAAGACAAAAGCATTTTATATAAATGGAATATTTATGGATGGCAAAAGGAAATCAATAGGGAATTATTTATACTTAGCACCAAATAAAGAATTTCCAGGTAGCTGTCCTATCTTTTTGTGGGATGAGTTTTTATCTACAGTTCATTCTGAAAATGATACTAGAGATACTTGGAATTATACTATGATAGATTTTAATTGGTAATAAAAACAACCACTAATACCTAGAATTTCAAGTGGCATGCAATGCCCTTGTTCACCGTAGCGTGTAAGCAAAACGAAAGTTCAATGTAGCACGACATAGCAGGACGCTATGCCGAACACCATTGAATCAACATGCTTCGCCGAACGACCGAGGGAAATCCATTATCTAAAAAGAAATACTATTAACATAAAACCAAAAATATCATCTTGGCAAAACAAAGTAAACAGTTTTGGAGCATCGAATACACCATTTTTGTTTATTGTTGACTATGCAATGCAACATCCTTTATGTTTCGCGTTGAGCAACGTGCCATGCACTATAAAATATGCAATACATGGTCAACCAGTTGGAGACGGACATATTTCCATAACACCATCTCCAGTTTCTTTTGACGATTATCGGATAGGATTCAATAAACTTCAAAAGTATCTGCATCGTGGCGATAGTTATTTGGTGAATTATACGGCAGAAACGGCAATCGAAACCAACACTTCGTTGCGAGAAATCTTTGATAAATCGGTTGCTCCATACAAATTGCTGGTTGATGAGTCGTTTGTTGTTTTTTCGCCCGAAACGTTTGTCACTATCGATGCCGGAGGAACAATTGCAACCTATCCGATGAAAGGAACCATTGATGCTGCGATTGCCGATGCACGATTGAAGATATTGGCAAGCAAAAAAGAAATGGCGGAACATGCAACAGTGGTCGATTTACTCAGAAACGATCTCAGCAAAGTGTCCACGAAAGTCACCGTTGACGATTATCGGTACATTCAGGAAGTGAATACTTCGAAAGGAAAACTCTTGCAGGTATGTTCGAAGATTAGCGGACAACTGCCCGAAAACTGGAAGAATCACATTGCCGATATTTTACTGGAAATGTTTCCTGCCGGCTCGGTTACTGGTGCTCCAAAGAATAAAACGCTTGAGATAATTTCAGATATTGAAACCCACGAACGAGGATATTATACCGGAATATTTGGTATCTTCGATGGGCAAAAACTGGATAGTGCAGTGATGATTCGTTTTATTGAACAACGCAACGGGAAACTGTATTATAAAAGTGGTGGTGGCGTTACAACTCAAAGTATTGCCAAGGATGAGTACGAAGAATTAATTCAAAAAATATATGTCCCAATTGGTTGAATCGATATTGGTGAAGAACGGATGGTTTTATAATCTTGATCTTCACGAAGAACGCATGAACAATGCGATGGCAAAAGTGTATGGATCTACTGCATTTGTAGAGTTGGAAGATTTGCTTTATTCAAAATTGACGCAGTGGATTAAAACACATGGCGAAGATGCTGTTCGTGGAAAAGTGAAATGCAGAGTGCTTTACGAACACGAAGTACTCGATGTGGAATTTGCACCGTATGTTACGCGAAACATCAAGAGTTTGAAAGTGGTTTACGACGATTCAATAGACTATTCGATTAAAACAGCAGACCGTTCGGCATTGAATAAACTTTACGAACAGCGTGGCAGTTGCGATGATATTCTTATTATAAAAAATGGGCTTGTGTCGGATGCCTGGGCTGCCAATGTTTTATTTTTCGACGGGAAGGAATGGTTTACACCCCGAAAACCATTATTGGAAGGGACAAAACGTCGACTATTATTAAATCTTGAAATGATAAAAGAAGCCGACATAAGGGTGGAAGATATTCCACAATTTCAAAAGGTACGACTTGTTAATGCAATGCTAGATTTTGACGATTCCATTGATATCGATATTTTGAATGTGGAAATCACAATTTCGAAGTAACACAAATATTTACCATCTTTGCAATCAATAGAATATTTACCATAACAAAAAAATAGATGCAACAGCCAACCATAACCGATAAGTCAAAAGATCCACTGGGATGTGCCGTCCTTGATTTTTATGATGGGAAATTACAATATCCTTTAATAATAAAATCGTCGATGTTCGAAGATGATGATCTTCCCGTTCCATATCTTTTTCGAAGCCTTGAACAAATGCCCGAGTTGGAGCAAAAAGCGTTGGAATTGGCAAGAGGTAAAATACTTGATGTAGGTGCTGGTGCTGGATGTCATTCGCAAGCTTTGCAGAAAATGGGTAAAACCGTTTCGGCAATAGATATTTCTCTTGGAGCTGTAGAGGTAATGCAGAAAACAGGAATTAAAAATGTTCGTCATACCGATTTTTTTACCTTACAGGATGAAAAATATGATACCATTCTTTTCCTGATGAATGGAGCAGGAGTGGCAGGTACTGTGGATAACCTTCCCGCCTTGTTTGAAAAGCTGAAAACACTATTGAACAACGGTGGACAGGTGTTAATAGATTCGTCAGACGTTGCCTATCTTTACGAAGACGAAGATGGTACTATTGAAATAGACTTGAATGGTTCGTATTATGGAGAGTTCGACTTTTCATTTCAGTATGGCAATTGCAACTCAGATGTATTCCGTTGGTTTTATATTGATTTCGAAACCTTATCACACTATGCACAAGAGTCGGGTTTCAAATCGGAATTGATAATGGAAGATGGTGAAAATGCTTATTTGGTTCGATTGATCGAAGAATAAAAACTGAAATTATGAATAGACCAAATTGGATTCCCTTGTTTTTGATGAACTTTCTGACGGTTCTAAATGATAATCTTTTGAAATGGCTGGTTTGTTTTATTAGTATTAAATGGGTTACAACGGTTAGTGAATCAGTCATTATAGCCATAGCTTCGGCAATGCTTGTTCTTCCATTTATTTTACTATCGCCTCTGGCAGGTCTGCTTTCGGTGAAATATGAAAAGAAGAATATAATGTTAATCGGCAAAATAGCCGAACTTCCAATCATGATGATTGCCGTTTTTGGCTTTGTATTCCAATCAATTTATTTAGTGATGGCAGGAGTGCTTTTACTGGGAGTTCAGAGTTCGTTGTTTTCACCATCGAAATATGGTTTAATCAGAGATGTTGGCGGTGAAGAAGGCATTCCTTTTGGAACAGGAACGATGGAAATGTTGACATTTATAGGTGTCTTACTAGGAACATTCTTAGCATCCGAAATCTCCGATCATTATCATATATCATTAATCATTATTCTGCTAATCGGCGTTGGATTACTTGGTTTATTAAGTACCATTCTGATTAAAGCCGAGGAACCGCAACCCAATAAAAATTATAATGAAAGTGTTAATCCTGTGAAATTTATGATTCATTCATTCAAGATGGCACAACAGGTAAAGGGGTTGAATTATGTCATTCTTGGATTATCTTTTTTCTGGCTTGTAGGAGCTCTTTTGCAAATGAATATAAAAGTTTATTGCGATGGACTTCTTAAACTGACCAATGTTGAGACCGGAATCGTGATGGTTGTTGCCGCCTTGGGGATAGGAATCGGCTGTTTTGTAACAGGATTGCTATCAAAAAATAAAGTCAAAATTCAATTTGTTCCGATAGGAGCTGTTGGAATGATTATCTTTTTTGCAATGACATATTTTATGAATCCGGGAGCTATTCTGTTGGGAATTTTTATTTTTTTTACCGCTTTTTTTTCGGGAATGTTTAAAGTTCCTCTTAATGCATGGATTCAGTCTCATGTGAAAGGTCGAATGCTTGGCGATATCCTTGCTTACGAGAATATTTGTGAATTCGGATTCATTCTTTTTTCATCAGTAATTTTCTATTTGGTTGAATCACGAATGGTTTTCATTGTATTATTAGCATTAACACTGTTTATAGGTATTGTTTTATTCTTTAAAATCCCGGGATTAAAAGAAAAATGTATTAGCAAATAATCAAACGTAAATAAAAGAGTAACATTATGTCATTTCTTGTAGCAATTTTACGATTCTTTCTATCACTTCGATATACAATTGAAATTAAAGGACTGGAAGTCCTCGAACATAAAGGTGCAAATCTTATTTTGCCCAATCATCAAGCTTTGGTCGATCCGCAGATTTTAGTTACCCAGTTATGGGAAAAAGTGCCGATAGTTCCCGTTGTAACAGAAGGAATGTACAATATTCCATTATTAAAAACGGTATTTAAAAAGCTTGAAGCCGTCTCCGTAAGCGATTTAAGTGCAGGAAGTAAAGATACCGATGTGTTGAAAAATATTACAACGCAGATTAATTGCAGTCTAAAAACCGGACATACTGTTTTGCTTTATCCCGGAGGGCAACTCTGTGGACAGGGGTATGAGAAAATATTTAATAAGAAAAGTGCTCATAGTAGCGTTTCAGAATTGCCTCAAGATACCCGCGTAATTGGTATTCGTATTCATGGTTTATGGGGAAGTATGTGGTCGAGGGCATGGATTGGCAAAACGCCTAATCTGATAACGACCTATTTGAAAGCGTTGGGATATGTGCTGGCAAATTTAATTTTCTTTTGTCCTCGACGAAAGGTTTATATTGAAATAGAAGATATTACTGATTATGCAAAAGAACTGGCACTGAAAGATAAAAAAACATTCAATGATGGTCTTGAAAAATTCTATAATAAATATGGCGAAGAACCTGTTTTGTTTCTTAAACATTATTTCTTTGCACCCCAATTAAAAAGGGATCTTCCAGCTCATATAGAATTTTCTGATTCCGATATACGTTATTCCAAATCAGACCAAACAACCGTAATTCCACCCGCAATCTTTGATGAAGTTTTAACCATATTTACCCAAGAGCTGTCGATGGACGTGACTGGAATTACAATTAATTCAAACTTTACTATTGATATCGGAATCGATTCAGTGGCAATGGTATCAATTATTACCGAAATAGAAAATCACTTCAAAGTTCAGGTCACCGATGTTGCTAAAATAAAAACAATGTATGATTTATGTTTGCTTGCAATGGGACAAACAAAAGCATCCGTTGCATTAAAAGATGCTCATTTTGATAAAACCATACTTCCTCAGGGTAAAATAAGTATTGATGGTAGCAAAACAATTCACGAGTTATTTGTCAAAACATTTACGACATACCCAAACGAAGTTTTTGTATGGGACAATATGCTTGGAAGTGCCACACGGAAAGAGTTCTATCAGAAAACGATGGTTGTTGCAGAGATAATCAGGAAAGAAGTGCCGGGAACGTATGTCGGTATAATGTTGCCGGCATTACAAAGTACAACAATGTTGGTAGCTGCTACTTATATGTCGGGCAAAATACCCGTGATGCTCAATTGGACAGTTGGTCAGCTTGTGTTGCAGCATTGTGTTGATACCACAAAACTGACACACATAATTACAGCAGGAACCTTTTTCGACCGAATCCGCGATAAACTTTCGGATGATGTAAAATCGAAATGTATTTTGTTCGAAAAGAAAGTTAAAGAAGCATCTCTAGGACTAAAATTAAAAGGATTACTTCGTTCAAAGTTTAAACCTTCGTTTAATGTACAATCTGATGATATTGCGGTGATCCTTTTCACGTCGGGAAGCGAATCACAGCCCAAAGCTGTTCCATTGACCCACAAAAATATATTGAGTGATATGGAAGGATCTTTCAAGCACCTTGATATAGGTTATGATTCGGTATTTTTAAGTTTTTTGCCACCATTTCATAGTTTTGGATTTTCTGTTTTAACCGTTGTGCCAATCATTGCCGGAATGAAAGTAGCATATACACCTGATCCGACAGCGACTCGTGATGTCGTTGATGCATTGCGTCACACCGGAGCAAATACCTTACTTGCTACTCCAACATTTCTAAAAATGATTTTGGCTATTTCCGATTCCAATGATTTAAAGACCTTGCGATTGGTAATAACAGGAGGCGAAAGTCTTCAACCTGCAATTATCGATGATTTCAGAAAAAAAGCAAAACAAGAAACAGCTCTCTTGGAAGGATACGGAATCACAGAATGTTCTCCAATATTAACTATTACACCATTTGGCAAACATAAACTGAAAAGTGTAGGAACTTTTATTTCAACAGTTGACCATTTGATTGTTGATCTTCACACCGGAGAAAAGCTTGAACAGGGTAAAGAAGGTATGATATTAGTGTGTGGTGATAATGTCTTTGGTGGGTATATCGACGAAAAAGTTGCATCACCGTTTGTAATGATTACAGGTAAAAAATATTATAAAACAGGCGATCTTGGTTTTCTTGACAAAGACGAATCACTTTTCATTACTGGGCGATTAAAACGTTTTATAAAAATTGCCGGTGAAATGATTAGTTTACCGGCAATAGAAGAACGATTGCTTGAAAAATATGGTTCTAACGATGAAGTTGTTCTTGCCGTTGAAGGCTCCGATGCTTTTGGAACGCCACAAATAGTTCTTTTTACAAAAATAAAAATAGATGTTATTGAAGCAAATCAGTACTTAAGAACGTTAGGTTTTTCCAACCTTGTAAAGGTGCATAAAATTGTTAAAATAAATGCAATACCCTTGCTTGGGACAGGCAAAACTGATTATAAAATACTTAAGGGAATGATAGATAGTGAAAAGTTGTCCAGTTAGGACTCGAACCCAAACAAACAGAATCAGAATCTGTTGTGCTACCATTACACCACTAGACAATTGGAATGCAAATATACTTTTTTTGTTGTGTTTTCAATGACTGATATTGCAAAAAATACATTGAATATTCTTTTTTTATAAAAGCAAAAATAGTCTTTATATCTTTTGTTTTTATACTATTCTTCAACCTTTCGTTTCTTGAAAAGATTGGCTTTGTTTTCTTGCTTGTGTATAAGTCTTTCTATGTTTTTTCTATGCGTAAGTAGCAATACGATTGAAACTAAAATAGAAAAGAAAATCATCGAATTAACCTGTGTTTTAAAAACAAATATCACAAGGAAAGGGAATGATAAACCTGCTAGAATTGAACTCAGAGATACATATCTGGATAATAGTAATGTTACAACAAATACGCCCATTGCAACAAGTGTTGGAATGGGGGCGATGGCTAAAACAATACCTGTGATTGTAGCAACACCTTTACCTCCTCTGAATCCTGCAAAAATGGGGAAGACATGACCTAGAACTGCAGCAACACCAAAAATAAATTGACTATTGATAAATTCATGAGTCTCAGGAATCAACCAATCAATAAAATAGGCAAGACAACATGCAGCTGTTCCTTTTAATGCGTCAATAAGTAAAACAGGAATTCCAGCCTTTACTCCAAGAACCCGGAATGTATTAGTTGCTCCTGCATTTTTACTACCATGTTTACGAACATCAATTCCATAAAAAGCTTTTCCAATCCATACTGCCGATGGGATAGACCCCAACAAATAAGCACCAAATAAAGCTATAACAAAACTAATTATCTCCATTTCTTTATTAATTAATTAAAAGTAATTCAATTGTGCAAATATCGTAAAAAATACTATAAACATACATTTTGTTTTAAAAAAAACAGTAAATCACGTATTTACATTTATTATACGATAAAAATTGTAGTAAGTACTAATAAGTATATTATTATTCTTTTTCTTTGTAAATCAATAATTTATCTATTCTCATTCCATCCATATCCACAACTTCTATTTTAAAATCTCTCCATTCAAGTTTTTCGCCGGTAATCGGAATATGTTGTAAAATTTCAAGGACTAACCCACCCAAAGTGTTAAATCCATTAATTTCAACAAACTGTATGTTGATCTCAAAATAATTACAAAACTCGGCAAATGGAATTTGAGCGTCAATAAGCCAACTACCATCTTCACGAGTAGTTATTTCGGGAACACCTTCTATTTCATCTAAATCGCCGACTATCGCGTCAAGTATGTCGTTCAATGTAACAATTCCCGTGATTATTCCATATTCATCTATTATAATGCCAAAACTCTGCTTTTGAGATCTGAATTTCTCTAAAACTTTATAAGCCGACATTGTTTCGTGAATATAAAGCGGTTCAATCATTGATTTTGTTATTGAGAAATCGTCTTTTTTTAGAAAATAATGTAACAACACGTGTTTAACTCTTACAATACCAACAATTTCTTTTGTTCTCGAATCTCGAACCGGATAAAATGAATGAGACGTGTATGATAGTAATTCCTGTAGTTGTTCGATTGTAAATTCTGTTTCGATCCAGTTTATTTCTGAACTATGGGTCATTAATGAATTAATTTTTCGATCTCCTACTTGAAAAACGTTTTCAACAATATCTTGCTCTATTTCTTGTATTGTTCCTTTTGCCATTCCTTCTTCTACCAATGATTTAATTTCTTCTTCAAGAACTTCGGCATCGGTAACTTGCTTGATATTAAATAGCTTTAAAATAAGCTCCGAGCTTAATTCCAGAATTTTAATGAATGGTGATGCTATTTTTGACAGTATGTGAATTGGTTTAACAAAATATATTGCAATAGCTTCGGGGTTCGATAAGCCTATTCTTTTAGGAATTAATTCTCCAAACATTATGGAAAGGAACGTGATTGGCAGTAACACAATTGTTACTGCAATTTCTTTAGCAAATGGTGCAAACGATGCGTTTTTAATAATTATTTGACGTATTGGTTCGGCTAAAATATCTCCCGAAAAAAAACCGGTTAAAATTCCTATGAGTGTTATTCCAACTTGTACTGTGGATAAAAAATTAGAAGGATTCTCGATTAAGCGAACTACTTCTTTTGCTGATTTATTTCCTTTTTGCGAGACAATTTCAAGTTTTGATTTTCGGGATGAGACAACCGATATCTCAGCCATTACGAAAAAACCATTTAATAAAATGAGAATTAGTATAATAACAAGTACCATGAATTATGCGTTTATTTATAATATACAAATATAGTAAAATTGGTTAAAAAGAATGTGAAGGATGTGGGGTAAGATATTTTTAGAATGTCAATAATTGTATAAATAACACTAAGTTTGTAAAAAAGTTTTGTATTTTAGCATTCTAAAATGTGTGAGTTTTATTATTCATAGCACATTCCTTGTGATAAATTAAATTAAAAATATATACATGAAAAAAACGATATATGTAATCATATTGACGGTATGTTTATTAAGTTCATTATTAGTTCATTCACAAACATATTCTTGGGGCAATTTACCATTTGGCGGAGGTGGATTTGTTTCTGCAGTAATTGCTCATCCAACGGCTGCCAATGTTATTTATGCAAGAACCGATGTGGGAGGGTTATATCGTTGGGAAAATACTACAAAAACATGGACACCTTTGACAGACTGGGTTAGTACAAATGAAATGGGTTATCTGGGGGTTGAGAGTGTTGCCTTAGATCCACAAAATCCAGCAAAAGTATACGCACTTGTTGGGTTGGATTATTTCAATAGTGGGAAAACAGCAATTTTAATATCAAATGATTATGGGGCAACATTTACTTCTGTAGTTGTTACTTCGCAATTTACAGCTCATGGAAATGGAGATGGTCGTCAAACCGGAGAACGTTTAGCCGTGGATCCTAATAACAGCAAAATTTTATATTGTGGAACTCGAAATAATGGTTTATTCAAAAGTACAGATGCCGGTTTAACATGGAGTAAAGTTTCTAGTTTCCCAGTTTCGACAACAAGTAATGGCAATGGTATTTGCATAATTCAATTTGATGGATCTTCGGTATCGGGTGGGGTAACCCAAAAAATATATGCAGGTGTTTCACAAACCGGATCAAGCGTTTACGTTTCAACAAATGGAGGTACGAGTTGGGCTGTTGTCTCTGGACAACCAACAACATACCTGCCTCATCGCATGGCTCTAAGTGGTGGAACATTATATGTAACTTATGCAAATGCGGCGGGACCTTCCATAAGTAGTGCCGGCGGATATGTTTATAAATATTCGGGTTCCACATGGACAAATATATCACCAAGCTCAACAACATTTAATTATGGAGGGATTTCTGTTGTTGGAAATACAATTCTTGTTTCTACCGTAAGTATGTGGTATACACAACCAACGTGGCCAAGTGGTTCAGGTACACCGTATGGCGATAGAATTTTTATAAGTACAAATGGAGGTTCGTCGTGGACAGATCTTATGGCTAAAAATTTATTTACTTTTAATAATAACGGGATACCGTGGATTACAAATCATGCCTTGCATTGGGCAGGATGTGCTATCATCGATCCATTAAATACAAGTCGGGCTTTTGTAACCTCTGGAAATGGTCTTTTTATGACGGAAGATTTAACATCAACGGCTATTTCAACTTGGAAATTTATGTGTAAGGGACTTGAAGAAACTGTGCCACTTGATATGGTTAGCACGGCAAGTGGTTATCCTGCAACAGTAATTGGTGATTATGATGGAGCTGTTTATCCCGATATGGTAACTTATCCATCAATGCATAGTCCAGAAATTGGCTCAACTTATGGAATAGATTGTGCTCCAGATAATTCTTTGATGGTAAGAGTCGGCGGGACAGGAAGCAATACTCCAATTTATTATTCAACAAATAAAGGCGTTTCTTGGACTGCATTTGCTACATTACCGAATAGCTCTTATTATAGAGGAAAAGCTGCAATATCTGCAACAGGAGGCATTGTAGTTTGGGGACCATCGAATTCTAGTACTTTATATAGAACTACCAATAAAGGAAGTTCGTGGACATCAGTTTCTGGTATATCATTATCTGATGCATATCCGGTTGCTGATCAGGTAAATGCAAATAAATTTTATATTTTAAATGGTACAACTATATATGTGAGTACTGACGGTGGATCTACTTTTTCAGCAAAAGGAACAACAGCAATAGGAGCAAAGAAAAAAATACGGACAGCCCCTGGTGTGGAAGGCGATCTTTGGGTAGCTTGTGGAACAGGAGGACTATATCGTTCCACCAATTCAGGAACATCTTTTTCAAAATTAACAACCATTGATTTATGTATTGCTGTCGGTTTTGGAAAAGCTGCGATGGGAAAGACATTTCCAACAGTATATGTTTGGGGAACTGTTAATAATATTGAAGGTATTTACCGAAGCATTGACGCCGGAGCAACTTGGGTTCGTATTAATGATGACGCTCATGAATTTGGAGGTACTGCTAATGGCGAATTTGTTATTGGAGATATGAATACTTTTGGAACGGTTTATATGAGCACCGCTGGGCGAGGTGTCGTTTATGGAATTGAATCTGGCTCAAGTGGATGTTTGCAACCCAGTTTAGGAATCGATACTTCGTTGTGTGGACTTTCTGTTCCTTATACACTAAATTCAAATACTTCAACAGCTACAAATGTAACATACAAATGGTTTAAGGATGGTTCTGTAATTTCAGCTGCAACCGCTCCAACATATTCTATTAGTGTTGCTGGTACTTACAAAGTAGAAAGAGATAGTTCAACATGTGCAAAAAGTGATGAAATTATAATAACAGCCACATTGCCTACACTTAATTTAGGTGCAGATCAAGACATTTGTAGTGCAACATCGGTTACGCTAGATGCCGGGATTTCAAAATCAGGGTATATATATCAATGGTCAAAAAACGCAACAAATATAAGTGGAGCAACATCGAAAACGTATGTTGCCACTATTGGTGGAACATATAGTTGTACAGTGAGTGCATCTAATTGTCCTGCAGTTACGGATGCTATTGTTGTAACAAATAAACTCCTAGATATTACTCCAGATACCGTATGTGCTTCTGGAGGCATAGCATCCTTGGTTGTAAATACAACTGGTGGACCTTTTGAATGGTATAACGTCGCAACAAATGGAACAGCTCTGGCAACAGCAGCAACATATTCTCCCACAATTACAGCAACCACAACATATTATGTGAAGGATGCTGGTGGAACTAGTTATACAATAGGCAAGACCGCACAAGACGATGGAGGAACAAGTTGGAATACAAATACATTTACCGATTTAACAACACAGTTGAATGTTACTGTGACGCAAGCGATAACGCTTCAAAGTGTTTCTGTTTATGTCCAAACAGCAGGGACAAACGTTACAATTCGATTTTTATCGGGAACAACTATTGCATATACTTATACAGCAACAAATCAGCCTGCAGGACTTCAAGTTATTCCGGTTAATTTTGCATTAGTTCCGGGAACTTATGTAATGGATGCTGTTGGTACTTCAAATAGTTTATATCTTCAAACTACTTTAGGTAATTTCCCTTATTCATTAGCTAATTATATTTCTTTTAGTAATGCTCAGAGTTGGGCAACAGCATATTATGGAATGTTTTATAATTGGAACTTAAAAGTCGGAAGTACGTGTGTAAGGACTCCAGTAACGGTATTAGTTAATCCGTCTGTTCCTTGTGCTGATTCTCAAGCTCCGACAACTCCTGGGCTAATAACATTTGGAACAGTAACACAAAATTCGATAGTTGTAAATTGGACAGCTTCTACCGATAATATTGCCGTAACAGGATATGAGGTCTGGGTAAATGGCGTTTTATCAACGACAGTAACAAGTCTCTCCACAACCTTATCTGGATTAACTTGTAATACCCCATATTCTATTCAAATAAGAGCAAAAGATGCCGCAGTCAATTATTCGGCATATAATACAGTAGCTTCAACAACTACTTTGGTAACGGTTGTACCGACGGTTACAACCCCCATTAATTACTGTCAGAATGCAACGTCAACAGCCCTTACAGCAACAGGATCAAATCTTAAATGGTATACTGTAGCCATTAATGGAACAGCCTTGTCTACAGCACCAACACCGATTACAACCGTGACAGGAACAACAACATATTATGTTTCACAAACAGTTTCTAGTTGTGAAAGTCAAAGAACAAGTATTGTTGTGTCTATTAATTCATTACCGACAATTAGTGCAGATCCCGATGTGGTACTTTGTTCAGGAACAGCAACAACATTAACAGCAAGTGGTGGTGCATCATATATCTGGAGTAATAGTAAAACAACAACATCAATAACAGTTTCGCCCACAAGCACCATAACATATACAGTAACTGGAACAAATAGTATGAACTGTTCATCAACAGATGCTGTGGTTGTAACGGTAAATGCAGTGCCTCAGGCTCCAACAGTTATATCTCCTGTAAATTATGCCCAAAATGATGTTGCAACAGCAATGATGGCGAATGGAGTAAATCTTTTATGGTATACTGATGTAATAAACGGAATAGGAAATTCAATAGCTCCAACTCCTTCAACACTTCAGGCTGCAACTACAAATTATTATGTGTCACAAACTATAAACTCCTGTGAAAGTTCTCGATCCTTAATAACAGTTGTTGTAAAAGCAAAACAATCGATTTCTTTGGTTGCTGGTTGGAATCTGATTTCTTTTTACGTCAGACCTACCGATTCTTCTCTTGCGACTGTTTTTGGTGGATTAGGAACAAATCTTATTTGTGCAAAAACGGCAGATGCTTTTTATAATCCATCACAACTGTCATATTATAATAGTTTATTGAAAATAGAAACAGGTAAAGCTTATTTGGTAAAAGTTACAAATGCTCAAATATTTACATTAATAGGAGATACAATAGGTTCAGTGTCTGTAAGTTTAAAAAGAGGATGGAATATGCTTGGTTTTCCTAAACAAACACAAACAGCGATAAGTACTTCGTTATCAGGAATTACAACTAATATTAATACAATAAAAAATTTTGATGGTTATTGGCAACCTTCAGGGGTAAATAGTCTTACAAATTTTACTCCCGGATTGGGCTATTTTATTAATGTAAAAGCAGATGGATTGATTCAATGGTGATAAAATAGTAGAATATTTTATAAAAAAAGAGGGATTCCTTTAAAAAACTGGTATATTCGTACACTATTTCTTTTAGTGAAGCTGTCTTGTTATTGTTCTTTAGAGCAAATAGCTTACAGAATTTAATCCTATACTTTTTTATTTATGTATTTTTCAAAAAAAAAATGGTACAAACTTTTATCTACTTTTGGAATTTTATTTACTTTCCCACTTTTTTTATTTTCACAAAAACAAGCTGATGCAGGACTCTGGTGTACATTTACAATAGAGAAAAATATTACAAAAAAAATAACAGTCGGGGTTGATCAGGAATTGAGATTACGAGAAAATTATTCTCGTCTTAACTTATTTTATACCAATCCATATATAACATACAAGTTAAAAAAAGGATTTAAACTTGGTTTAGGCTATCGTTTTATTAGTAAATATATGTATCAAACGACGAGTTTTAGTTTTCGTCATCGATTGATGTTTGATCTTTCCTATAAACATAAATTTAAAAATTTAATTCTTGGTTATCGTTCAAGAGTTCAAGGTGAAATTCGAGATTATAATTCAAGTCCTCAGGGAAAAAATCTTGAATATTTTTGGCGAAACAAATTAGATGTGGAGTATGAAATTGGGAAATTCACTCCTTATATTGGGACTGAATTGCGATATCAGATTGTTGATCCTCGAAATGCCGAAGGTAATTATGGATGGCATAGAGCAAGATCTTATGTTGGCATTGATTACGAATTAAATAAAACACATTCTTTTGGAATAATGTATCTCATTCAACAAGAATTTGATATTGATGACCCAGGAACCGGATATATTATAGGTCTTGAATATAAAATTTCGCTATAACGTTTAAATTTTTGCTTTGCGATATAGTACTATGGTAATTAATCCATAAATAATATTGGGAATCCAAACAGAAATCATTGGACTAAGTCCTGCGTTTATTGAAAATGTTGTAGAAACTTGCATAAACAAAATATACGTGAAACTTAATAACAATCCGAGACCAATATTTACACCGATTCCTCCACGACGTTTCCTGTTTGAAATACAAACCCCCATAAGCGTTAGTATAAAAGTGGAAAACGGCCAAGCCCAACGGTTATATTTTTGAATTTTATATGTATTGATATTATCTGCACCTTGGAGTTCCTTTACAGCAATAAATTTATTTAGTTCTTTGATTGTCATCTTTTCAACATTGATATCTGTTTCTGCTAAATCTTCAGGTTGTACCCAAAACAGTGTATCAATGGATTGTCCCCACGTCAGTTTTTCTTTAACCCCATGAATTGTCCGAATATAATAGTCCTGAACTATCCATTTTTTCTTAATCGTGTCCCATTTTATATTATCGGCAATCATTTTTGAAACCAATTTCCCCTTTTCAAATTTCTCAAGTGAAAATTTATAGCCAATCATCGGTTCTGCTCGGTAACTTTCTATATAAAGATAAATATTGGGTTGAACTTGACGATGAATGTCTTTGTCATAATTTTCTCCGATCCCATTTATATATTTATCTTCGAAATTGAGTCGTATTTTATTTGATTCTGGAATAATATACATTATTAATATCCAAGAGAATAAGGCAATCACTCCTGCTGAAATCATATATGGACGAAGAAACCGATTGAAGCTAATGCCGGAAGCGTGCATTGCTGTAATTTCTGTATGTGCAGCTAGATTTGATGTAAAAAAAATTACTGCAATAAAAACAAAGAGTGAGCTAAAAAGATTTGCAAAATAGGGTATAAAATTGCAATAATAGTCGAAAATGATTTCATGTAAAGGAACATTGCCCTTTATAAAATCTTCAATTTTTTCTTGTATGTCAAATATAATAGCGATACTGAGAATTAAGGCAATAGAAAAGAAATATGTACCAAGAAATTTCTTGATAATATACCAATCTAACATATTTATAAATCTATTTTGCATTAGAGTCTTGCTTGCAATGTCTTAACAATTACCGATTTCCATTGATTAAACGAGCCTTCTTCAATTTTCTTGCGAGCTGTTGTTACTAAATCTAAATAAAATGCAAGATTATGAATGCTTGCAATCTGACATCCCAGCATTTCGCCCGAAATGATGAGGTGTCGCAAATATGCTTTTGAATATGTTGAATCAACAAACGATGTCCCTTTTTCATCGAGTGTCGAAAAATCTTTTTCCCACTTTTTATTTCTTATGTTAATAATTCCATCCCATGTAAATAGTTGTCCATTTCTACCATTTCGAGTAGGCATGACACAATCGAGCATGTCTATTCCTAGAGCGATCGCTTCAAGAATATTTACAGGCGTACCAACGCCCATTAAGTAGCGAGGTTTCTCTTTTGGTAATATCGAATTGACAACGTCAAGCATTGCATACATTTCGTCTTCGGGTTCCCCTACGCTCAATCCTCCAATAGCATTTCCGTCACAATTTTTTTCTGCTATAAATTCAGCAGATTGAGCTCGTAAATCTTTAAAAGTGCTTCCTTGTACAATTGGGAAAAAACTTTGTTGATGACCGTATAGAGGTGTTGTTGTTTTGAAATGGTCAATTCCTCGTAGCAACCATGCATGTGTTAGTTCCAAAGACTTTTTCGCATACGAATATTCACAGGGGTAGGGTGTACATTCGTCTAAAGCCATCATGATATCGGCACCAATAATTCTTTGCGTATCGACAACATTTTCTGGTGAAAAGAAATGTTTTGATCCATCAATATGCGATTTGAAAACAGCACCTTCTGTGGTCAGTTTTCGATTTGCTGCAAGTGAAAAAACTTGATAACCACCACTATCTGTCAAAATAGGCTTTTGCCAATTACAAAAACGATGTAAGCCACCGGCACTTTTTATAACATCAAGTCCCGGACGAAGATATAAATGATAGGTATTGCCTAATATAATTTGAGCTTTTACATCATCAACCAAATCTCTATGAAATACGCCTTTAACAGATCCGATAGTACCTACAGGCATAAAAATCGGTGTTTTGATGATTCCATGATCGGTAACCAATTCTCCAGTTCGTGCTGATGTTTGTGTATCGGTATGATGTATAGTAAACTGCATTAACGCTTTTTTGGCAAAAATACACTTTTTTATTGAAATGGGTGATAGATCGAACGTAATTACAATAGTTGATGCTCTTCATTCATTTTCTTTCTGCAAAATCAGTAAAAAGTCGAAACAAATTCTTTATTTTTGCACAAAATCTAGATTAGAATGGCAGACGTATCACTTTCAATTCCAAAAGGCACGAGAGATTTTACTCCAGGGGAGATGGTAAAAAGGAATTATATCCTGGATACAATAAAACAAGTATATAAAGTCTATGGATTTCAACAAATAGAAACACCTTCATTTGAAAGTCTTTCAACTCTTATGGGAAAATATGGGGAAGAAGGTGATAGACTTATCTTTAAAATTGTAAATTCTGGCGATTTTCTTGCTGATATTGATGAAAGTGAACTAAAAAAATCTAATAGTTTAAAGTTAGGAAATAAAATATGCGGGAAAGCCCTTCGCTATGATTTGACTGTTCCTTTTGCCCGTTATGTGGTAATGCATAAGAATCAAATAACATTCCCTTTTAAACGCTACCAAATACAACCGGTTTGGCGTGCAGATCGTCCACAGAATGGGCGTTATAGAGAATTTGTGCAATGTGATGCCGATATGGTTGGAAGTAATTCGTTGCTTAATGAAGTAGAGCTTATTCAAATTATTGATGACGTTTTTACGAAATTAGGAATCGATGTTATTATAAAAATAAATAATCGGAAAATTTTAAGTGGAATAGCTGATTATATTGGAGAATCCGATAAAATTGTTGATATAACCGTTGCCATTGATAAACTCGAAAAAATAGGTCTTTCAAAAGTAAAAGAAGAACTTTTGGAAAAAGGCTTATCATCTCAGAGTATCGAAAAATTGACTCCCATCTTTAATCTTATTGGATCAAATTCGAAAAAAATCAGTGAATTGAAGAAAATATTGGTAGAATCGGAAATAGGTTTAAAAGGTATTGACGAGCTTTCTACAATTTTCAGTTACCTCAGTTATTTAAAGATTAAAAATACCATCGAATTTGATAAAACATTAGCTCGCGGATTGAATTATTATACAGGAGCAATTATAGAAGTAAAAGCCAAAAATGTTAAAATCGGTAGTATTTGTGGGGGTGGACGATACGATAATTTAACCGGAATATTTGGTCTGCCAGATGTTTCAGGCGTTGGAATTTCATTTGGTGCAGATAGAATTTATGATGTGCTTAGCCTTTTCGATAAATTTCCACAACAATTAACATCACCGACAAAAGCAATGTTTGTGAATTTTGGGAAAGGAGAAGAACTTCATAGTCTTGGACTTATAAAAAAATTGAGAGACGCTGGAATTCCTTCAGAGATATATCCCGAACAAGAGAAACTAAAAAAACAGTTTTCGTATGCCAATAATCGCAATATACCTTATGTGATTGTTGTTGGGGAAAACGAAATTGCTAATAATGTCGTTGTTTTGAAAGATATGCTTAGTGGTGAACAACGAGAACTGAAAGATTCTGAATTGATTGCAACCCTGCAACAATAGTTTTATTGAAGATTTATCTCGACGGTTACGGTTCGTTTTTCGGGATTTAAGTCATTGTATGATACTCTGAATCTTCTGAAATCTGTTCAATATAATAATCGAAACTCATTCCTATAATGAGAATATCGTCAACTTGTTCATGAGAACCCATCCATTGAACAAAATGTTCTTCCAAATATTTTTGCTGTTGATCAAATGGATAATCATGAATTGACAATAAAAGATGTCGGAAACGTCTAAATTTCATTTTTTTGCCAGATGGTCCACCAAATTGATCTGAATATCCATCCGAGAAAATATAAAGTCTGTCACCCAATTCAAGTTTAATAATGTTGTTTTTAAAGTTTTCATCGGGATGTTCGTTGCCCAAACCTACCGAAAATCGATCGCCTTTTACAGTTACAATCTTGTTGTCTCTGATAATATACAAAGGATTTAAAGCACCAGAAAATTCCATAATTCCTTTGCTTTTATGAAATACACAAAGGCTTATATCCATTCCATCTTTAACCTCACCAACGGCAATATTATTCTTTGTTAATAATTCAATCAACGATTTGTTAAGTTGGTCTAAAACTTCCGAAGGGCGATGAATTCCACGTTCCTTAGTAATGTTTCTTAATAAATCATATCCGATAATCGACATAAAAGCTCCAGGAACGCCATGACCAGTACAGTCGACCGCTGCTATAAATAACTTATCTCCAATTTCAGTAATCCAATAAAAATCACCACTTACAATATCTTTAGGTTGATATAAAATAAACGATTCGGGAATTAGACGTTTAAATTTGCTGATACTTGGCATGATAGCTAATTGAATTCGTTGTGCGTATGTGATACTATCCATAATATTCTTGTTTTTTATGGATACTTCTTCTTTTTGTTTTGCAATTTCAATTGAAATTAGTTCTTTCTCATGGAGTATTTTATTGGCTTTACGAAGAGATCGTGTTCTGATTTCGATAACGCCTACAATTGTAAATGAAATAAGAATAATATACCCCAAAATTGTCCATTTATTTTTCCAAATAGGGGTTTCAATAGTAATTTTTAAAGACGTTCCTGTTTGATTCCAAACGTCATCACAGTTTGATCCTATAACCTTGAATGTATATTCTCCCGGAGGTATATTTGAATAACTTGCATAATTTCTATTATCAGAGTCAGTCCATTTACTTTCAAGACCTTCCATGAGATATTTATATTTGTTTTGTTTTGGGAAGGAGTATTCAAGAGCTGCAAATTCAATTAAAATGGATTTACTATCAGAATGAAGATATATTTCATGTTTGTTGTTTATCTGATGAATTGATTTCCCGGAGTTGTTATAAGATACAAATGACGTTATTTCGATGTTTGGGATCAACAGGTTATCTTCAATTTGATTGGGAAAGAATGAATTGAATCCATTTGCTCCGCCAAAAAACATTTCGCCTCGAGGACTTACGCATTTTGAATTGAGGTTATATTCAAATCCTTGTAGACCATCATTTAATAAATAGGATCGAATTTTTTGTGTTTTGGTGTCATATTTCGCTATTCCTTTATTTGTGCTTAGCCATAATTTGGGTCCGTCTTTTAGAATGCTTAATATTTGATCGTTAAGTAAACCTTCGCGTTCTGTAATATATGAAAAATTTCCCGTTTTTATATCATAACGATTTAGTCCGGCATCGGTTCCTATCCATATTATTCCTTGTTCATTTCCCTCGATACAATTAACTTTGAGATTGCTGAGTCCTCTATTATTTTTTCGTTCGTTTCCGACTCTAATAAAGATATCTTTGGTTGGTGCATATTTGGCAAGTCCACTTTCTGTCCCTATCCAGATTGTTCCTACTTTGTCTTCATAAATGCAGTTTACTTCATTGGATGGTATTGTAATCCCTAACGAATAATCATAGTAATATGCTACTGTATTTCCGGTTTTTGGTGAATATTTAAATAATCCCTGATTTGTTCCTACCCACAAATTGTTATTCGCATCTTCACATAAGGCAATTATTCTTTTCTTCTCAAGCAGTTGGTAATTTTTGCAATTATTTTTGGTCAAATAAGGTTCGAATTTATCTTTTTCTCGATTGTATATTTCTATTCCATGTTCCGAACCTATTAAAATCTGGTTATTGTGTGTTTTATATATGGAATAGATAAAATCGTTGATACTTTTTCGGTTACTAGTATTATAATATTTAACTGTCTTTGTTAATCTATTTACGATACAGATTCCATCGTTTCGCGTGCCTATAAAGATGTTTTCATTCAAATCGGTATATATACTTGTAACATCGTTGCTTGGTAATTGGTATTCACTATTGGGTGCATTACGATAGAGATTAAATTTTCGTTTTTTACTATCGAATTTTGTTAATCCAAATCGAGTTCCAATCCAAAGAATTCCACTTTTATCTTTAATTAAGCGATATATATTATTGCTTGGCATTGATTTATCGCTTTGTCCGTTTTGTTTATAAAAAGTGAATGATTTGTCTGAAATATTAAATTTTGCTAAACCTCGTTGTTCTGTTGCTATCCATAGATTATTATTTGCATCTTGAGCAATACCGTTGACACTGCTTCTTTGCAATTTTGGATTGTCGTAATAGAATGATTCAAAAATCTTTTTCTTTCTGTCGAATCTACAAAAACCATTACTTGTTCCAATCCATAATTCATGTTTCGTGTTTTCGTAAATGCATCTGATTTGATTGTTGCATAATGCTTTTGGATTTGATTCGTCGCTTTGAAAACGGACAAATTGCTCAAATTCAGAATCAAAATAATTTAATCCATCATTTGTCGCAACCCAAATTAATCCGTAGCTATCTTCAAAAATGGGATAATTGGCATGTTCTGCTACGGGATTGAATATGTCGAAATAATGTTCATAATGTTTTACCGTATTTTTTTTGATGTCAAGTTTATCTAGAAATCGTAAAGTCTTTACCCATACGAATCCTTTGGAGTCGACAAATACATTGTAGACATAATTGTTTTTAATGGTATTTATATTTTTTTCGTTATAGAAATATTTTTTGAATTTCCCGGTATTGGGATTGTAGACGTTCAAACCATTGTCTGTTGCAATCCATATATTGCCTTTTTTGTCTTCACTCATGCCATTAATGCAATTGCTCGACAGTGAATTTGGATTTAATGGGTCATTTTTAAATAGAATAAATGTTCTACCATCAAATCGGTTGAGTCCTGATTGTGTTCCAATCCATATAAATCCTTTTGAATCTTGAAAAATACTTGATATTGTATTGTTTGATAGACCATCGCTCATGGTATAGGTATCGAACGAGTCATTCACGTTTTGGGAGAAAGAGGCTAAGGTTATCATCATAAGTCCGATGATAAGTATTTTTTCAATACATGATTTTCTTGTCCAACCCCACATGAAAGCTAATGTATGTATATTTTTTTGTATAGAGAAAAATAAATCGATTTTTTTTAGAAATAGGTGTTTAATATCATCGTTTTGAAGATTCGGCTATAGCTCCGTCATTCACAATTAATTTTCTGAATTTGCTTGAGGGAGAATATATCATTTTACCTAACCCCAGTGTTTCCCATTTTTCGTCGATTGTTTTAATAGTGTCTGGAGACGATGTTACCACGTTAGGCCAGTCTCTTTCAAATTTATCAAAGGTACTTTGTTTACGTGTTCCATCAACAATCAAACAGTTATGCGTTTTATTAACAAAAGCGTCTCGTTCCGGATCTATGTTGTTCATTGCCACCCAAAAAGAGGTTGTCAAGTCTTGAATTTCAACATTTGAATCAACAAATAAAAGACATTTTGTTTTACAGAAACCTGATGTTAAGATTGCTTGTGAAAGAGTCTTTATTTGTTCCACTTCTGTCTTTTCTATAGAAATAATGACCAATGAGATTCCTATTTTGATGAGTGAATCATTTATAAATTGTATTTCTGGAAATAAATCTTTAATCTGTTTAGTCTCAAAATGTATCGTATCATCTTGTTGTTGATATTGTTCGTCTTCGTTTTTTGTTGTCGAATCAAAAAACATTTTTCCACCGAAAGCACATTTCGAGGCTGAGTGATCAAGTACATCAAGTGGTCCTTTTGAGAAATGAATGTCATGGGCTGGATTTATGTTTTTGCTCATTATTTTCCCAATTTCCAAATAGTCATCAATTGGTTGATTGGTATCGAGTACCACTAATATTTTATTGAACATCATTTGACCAGCACCCCAGAGAGCATTCATCACCTTTATTCCTTGGCCGGAATATGTCTTTTCTATTTTTGCAAGTACTAGGTTGTGAGCAACTCCTACTAAAGGCATATCCATATCTATCATTTCAGGAACCATTGAAAGTTTTATCAACGGTAAAAATATTCGTTCTGTAGCTTTGGCAATCCAAGCATCTTCCATGGGCGGAATTCCAACAATTGTTGTTGGGTAAATGGCATTTCTTTTATGTGTGATGCAAGTGACATGGAAACGTGGATACCAATCGGCTAAGGAATAAAAACCGGTATGATCGCCAAATGGTCCTTCCCAAACTAAATCTTCTGTTGGATCAACATATCCTTCTATTATAATTTCAGCACATGCGGGAACTTCAAGTTCATTGGTTATGCATTGAACCATTTCAACGTGCTTTTTTCGTAAGAATCCGGCAAATAGAAATTCGTCAATATTTTCAGGAAGTGGTGCTGTTGCTGCAAATGTAAGAGCCGGATCGCCACCGAGTGCTACCGAAACAGGCATTCGTTTGCCAATTTTTTTGTATTCTTGATAATGTCGGGCTCCTGTTTTATGTTTATGCCAGTGCATTCCTGTTGTTGTTGTATCTAAAACTTGCATTCTATACATACCAACATTTCTGATTCCTGTTACGGGATCTTTCGTTATTACCATTGGTAATGTAATGAAACGTCCGCCATCGGCAGGCCAACATTGTAAAATAGGTAAAATCGATAGGTCGGGTTTCTCAATAATTACATCTTGACAGGCTCCTTTTCCTTTAATCGAGTGAGGTGTCCACGAAGAAATGCGTTTTAGTAATGGCAACATCTTTATTTTATCCAAAAAAGTTTTTTTGGGGGAAGTCAAAGTCTTGAATAGTTCTTCGATACCTTCACCAATGTCATTAATATTTTCGACACCAAGTGACATGCTCATTCTTTTGTTTGAACCAAACATATTAATTAGTACAGGAAATTGTGTTCCATTGTTTTCAAATAAGAGAGCTTTACCTCCATTGCCAGACTTTGACATTCTATCGGCAATCTCTGTCATTTCCAAAATTGGATTGACAAATTGTGAAATACGAATTAATTCTCCTTTTTTTTCTAAAGCTTTTTGAAAATCACGAATCCCTGAATACGCCATTATTTTTGATTTTAATGATTCCACAAAAGTACAATATCCGCTTGTGTAAAAGGCGAATTCTAAAACTTTTTTGTGTCTATACCTTTAATATCTTTACTATAATGAGAAAAAAACGATCAAAGAAGCATTGATACTATCGAAAAATTCTTTAGGTTTGTAATACATAATTTAACAAGCTACATCTATGAAATTCATACCTAAATATTTTTATTCACTTCTTTGTATCTTCTGTTTAGTCCTTTTACAAACAATTAGAAGTCAGGCACAGACAAAAGAACAGAATTCGGGGCTTGATCAAACCATGTTTGAGATAATAAAAACTCGGACTTCGATTCTTGAGAACTTTAAAAAGAGAAATATCGAACGAGTGAGGACGCAACGTGATTCTCTTAGAAAGACCTTTGAAACCGATAATCATTTACCATTTTTCCCTGCAGAATATTGGCTACTGTGTTTTTGGACTAAAGATTATTCTACAATCATTTCCGATAAGTTTCTTTCCGATACATTGCAATACAATAATACCTATGTTTCGTATCCAATTTTTGATAATTTGGGCGATGAGGTAAGGAAAACGATCCGTGAACAACGAGATGATATAAAACAACAAATAGATAAATCATCGCTATCGACCAAAGACAAAGAATTTTTACAAATAGTACTTTGGTATTCTATTCACAAAAATAATGAAGCTAAAGATACATTGCAAGTTACATTAAATGAATTAGCTAAAGATTATATCACAAAATACCCCAATTCGCAAAACGATGGAATGATAAAAGCATATATCATTAAAGAATATCAAGGTCTTAAAGGAGCTGATGAAATATTGTTCGGTGGTGGATTTTCGGTTCCTTATGGTAAAATGAGTGATAATTTATCTTCGGGATATAATCTTTCTATTGATTATCGAAGGTATTTTGGAAGTTCATTTATTGGATTAACAGGTAATATGTATTCTAGTAAATTATCATGTGACTCTGTTGAAGTTCAAAATAAATGGATGAAAAAGGATGAAATGTTTAACGTCTATAATGTTGGTTTAGATTTTGGGAATCGATTTTATGATGCAAAACGTGTTTCATTTAGTATTTATGGTGGTGGTGCATATAATGCCTTGTCTATTACACATGAAATAGATAAAGATCGAAGTGAACAAATTACAATAAATACAATTGCAGTGCGAGTCGGTCTTGCAATTGATTTTAAATTTGTGAAACAAGGAACATTTGCACGTTTTAAAAAATATAGTGATTTCAATCATACAAAATTATTCAGGTTGAAATATGATTATGAAATTCCAATGTATTCGGATAAAGCTCCCGAGTTAAAAGGGGGAATTCATAATATAACATTATCAATAGGCTTTAATACGCGAAATGTCGTAAAAAAATAGCAATGACTTCATTAAAAGATATTTCAAAAAAAAGGATTCAGGATACAATAAATGAACTATCGGATTCCAGTTCTTATAATACCGTTTACCATATACCAAATCATGCAGTACACATGCCATCAACTGATGATTTGAAACGAATGGTTGATATTACCCGCGAAATTTTATTCCCCGGATATTTCGGAAACGATATTTTAGAAGAAAATACCATACAATATTATACCGGTGTAAATATCGACAACCTTAATCGTTTGTTGGTTGAACAAATAAAACGAGGATTGTGTTTCGATTGTACGGTTTTAATGCCCTCTGTTGCTTGCAATGAATGTGTTGGTAAAGCTGAAGTGCTAGCTTCACAATTTATTGAGACATTACCCAAAATACGTCATTTGCTATCGACAGATATTAAAGCTGCCTATGATGGCGATCCGGCAGCAAAATCTTATGGTGAAATAATTTTTTGTTATCCTGTAATTAAAGCTCTTATAAATTATAGAATAGCACATGAACTTGTTGGTCTTAATGTCCCTTTAATTCCGCGAATTATTACCGAAATGGCACATTCTGAGACAGGTATTGATATTAATCCAGAAGCTCAAATTGATGAATATTTTACCATAGATCATGGTACCGGCGTGGTAATCGGAGCAACATGTATTATTGGAAAACATGTACAACTATATCAAGGTGTGACTCTTGGTGCCAAAAGTTTTCCTTTGGATGATGATGGAAATCCAATAAAAGGAATTCCCCGACATCCGATTGTTGAAGACAATGTGGTAATTTATGCTAATGCTACTATTTTGGGGCGAGTGACTGTTGGTGCTGATTCTGTAATTGGAGGAAACGTGTGGATAACGCAGGATGTTGCTCCCGGATCCAAGATAATGCAAACCAAAGCCCGGTCATTTCAATTGATTGATGGTGCGGGAATATAACTGGTTAAAATCAAAGCTGTTTTTTTGATCTGAATTTGTATGTTGATGAGCGATAACGTTTGTTCCAAAGCTCTTATTCCTTTGGTGTCAAGATTTTTGGTTGGTTTCCCTTTTGCTTTTATACGTTTTTGATTCCTGTTCTTGAATTGTATCTACTGGTAGAATTTGTATTTTCGCATCGTTAATAAATGATTAAAAAAGATGCTAAAACGGTTTTCGTTTCTTCGAACTAATCCGGATTTTTATCCCACACTGTTTAAAATTTCTACACCTATCATTATACAGGGATTTATCTCTACTGCATTATCGTTTGTCGATGTTTTGATGGTTGGGCAATTGGGGTCAAAATCGGTTGCAAGTGTAGGATTGGGAAATCAATTTTCTATGATTTTTTTGATGCTCGTGAATGGTATTGGTAGTGGTGCCGCTATATTTGCTGCACAATACTGGGGGCGACGATATGTTAAACATATTCGAAATACGTTTGGCATTGGAATGCGATATTCTGTTGCCGTTGGTTTGTTATTTGCCATTTTGACCTTTTTCTTTGCTCCTCAAATTATTAGTTTTTATTCTTCCGATCGTGATGTGCAACTTCTAGGTGGTGAATATTTGCGATTGGTTGGTTTCAGTTATGTTTTTTTTTCGATAACAGCAATGTACGCTGCCGTTCTTCGCAGTACCCGTTTAGTTATGGTTCCATTGGTTGCCGGAATCATTGCTTTGAGTCTTAATACACTGCTTAATTATTGTTTTATCCTCGGACATTTCGGTTGTCCTCGATTGGGGGTGACTGGTGCTGGTATTTCAATGATTGTTGCAAGAATTGTTGAATGTGCGATAATAATATCGGTTGTCAAGTACCGTGAATTCCCTACATTAATAAATCTTAGAAGCTTGTTCCGGAATAAAATTGAAGGGCAGAAACCGTTTCTGAAAGTTGCACTTCCTGTTATCATTCATAGTATGGGGTGGGTGTGTGGTGTTACAGTCTATATGCGTCTATATGCATCAATCAGTACAACATCCGTAGCGGCTGTTAATATTTCCGAAACGCTCGAAAAAATGGGATTTATGTTTTTTGTAGGTATCGGGAATGCTTGTGCAATCATGGTTGGAAACAGTATTGGTGCCGGGCGTGATGATTTAGCTTATGATTACAGCAAAAAGTTTATTTTCCTCGGGATGGCTGGTGCTTTGTTGATGGGGGGATTAATAATTTCGATTCGAGGGTATATTGTTGGGCTTTATAATCTTGATGCCGAAGGTATTCATACGGTATCGTTGCTTATGTTGTTTATGGCAAGTGTTATGTGGATGAAAGCTGCTAATGTAATTTTCAATGGAGGAATTCTTAGAGGTGGTGGCGATACACGTTTTAGTATGATGATTGATATTTGTGGCGTTTGGTGTGTTGGCATTCCAATGGGATGTGTAGCTGTTTATCTGTTTCATCTTCCGGTATATTATGTTGTTCTCTTTGTTTATACCGAAGAATTAGCTAAGATGCTTGTTGGTTTTTATCGTTTCCGATCAAATAGATGGTTGAAGAATTTAGTTCATGCCAGATAACATAAAAAGCCAATAGGCATTTCTGTTGGCTTTTTATGTTCTGATGAATTACAGTGCAATATATTTTTGAATCATATTCAGCAATTTGTTTTGGTCTATTGGCTTTGGAATATAATCTATACATCCAACCGATAATGCTCTTTTTTTATCCATTTCGGCGGCATAGGCTGTTTGTGCTATCACTTTTGTTTGTGGTTTTATTAATTGAAACATTTTTGTTAATTCGAAGCCGTTAATATCTGGTAATTGAATATCCATAAGTGTTATATTAATATCCTGGTTTTTCTTAAAGAGTGAAAGAGCTTCAAGACCATTTGTCGCGTGAAGAATTTTTACTTTGGTTTTCTTTAGGAATTCAATTATCAATTGGGAATTGAAATTATCATCTTCAACAACTAATATTGTTTTTGTATCCCAGTTATATAACAGAGCCTGCCTTTTTATATCTCCAATTGGTAGGTTATTCAACTGTATAAAAGGTATTGAAAAAAAGAAGGTTGTCCCTTTGCCTACTTCCGAATCAAACCACACTTTCCCGTTCATTAATTTCAATAAACCTCTCACTATTGATAGCCCTAAACCGGTACCACTTTGTTGTCGCGACAGATGATTATCATTCAATTGGCGGAAAGGAGCGAACACAAGGTCTTTATATTCTTCTGAAATACCGATGCCGGTATCTTCAACATAAAATAAAAGAGTTTCATTTGCTATAAGTCGGCAGCCAAAATAGATATGTCCTTTATTGGTAAACTTAATCGCGTTGTTAATCAGGTTTATTAAGATCTGGCGTAACCGGAAAAAATCGGCTTTGAAAATAGTATGGGTATCATCTAATTCATTTATTGCACGAAATTCAAGGTCTTCTTTTCGAGCGAAATCTTGTTGTGAAATGAAAAATTGATGGATATCGTTAAACAGGTAACTGACATTTTCTGATGTCTCTGATATTGACAGTTGACCGGCTTCTATTTTTGCTGTATCAAGAATGTCGTTGATGAGCATTAATAAATCATCGGTTCGTTGATTTATGATTTTTATAAATTGATGTCGTTTTTCTTGGGTTAAATCAGAATCTTCCAATAATTGTGCAAAGCCTTTAATTGCATTCATCGGTGTTCTTATTTCGTGGCTCATATTTGCTAGAAAGGCCGATTTTAGTCTATCACTTTCTTCTGCTTTCTCCTTTGCTTTTATGAGTTCTTTTTCTGAATTTTTTCGTTCCGTTATATCTCGGAAAATTATCAATGTTGTTACACTTCCGGCATATATAAATGGTATTGATGCTACTTCTACATTTATTGGATTGCCTTTTATGGTGGTAAATATTTCTTCGGTTAATGAAGTTCCTCTTTCCGTATCGACAGCCGTTTGAATATTTTCGTTGGTTACTTTTATAATATCTAAAATCGATTTATCAATGAAATCCTCCTCCGATGAGCCTTCGAGCATTTTTATTGCTATGTCGTTTACAAATATTATTTTACCATTCTTATGTATTGTCAATCCGTCGGGAAGGAAATCTATTAACATTCTGTAATTTTTTTCGCTTTCTCTTGCGGCATTTTCTATTGCTTTTTGATCGGCTATGTTAACCGCATTAGATATCAGACAATCTTGATCGTATACTTTGACTGTAGAAATGGAAAATATAACAGGTATTATTTCTCCTGTTTTTGTTTTACAGTTGATTTCTTCTCCGGTTATAAATCCTGTTGTTTTAACTTTGTCAAACATGGCTGAACCTTCGGCTTCTGATTCGAACAACCTAAGCTCGATGATATTTTTGCCTATTATTTCATCTCTGGTATAGCCCATAAAATTGGTAAAGGCTTCGTTAATGTCGAGAATGGTCTGATATTTCATCGAACTGATTACCAGAGGAACCGGACTGCTTTTAAATATATTTGAAAAGAGCTCCTGCGATTCCAGATGTTGCTTTTCTATTTGTTTCCGGCTCGAAATATCGTTAATGATGCCTGTCAATAGTTCCACACTTCCATCGGGATTTCTACTTGCCGAAATATTCATTTCGCACCAGACGGGTTCTCCTGTTTTGGTTAGATATCTTTTTTCTATCTGAAACTCATCTTTCTCTCTTAAAACAATACTTCGAAAGGCTTTATTGCATAGAGCTATATCATCGGGGTGGGTTATCGTATCAATTTTTCTGGCATCAAGTTCCTGTTTAGTATATCCCAGTAACGTACAGAAAAACTCATTTGCATAAACAAATGTACATTTATTTGAAAGCACAATAACTCCTACTAATGAGTTTTCAACTACTTGTTTAAAATAGTTATTGCTTTGGTCAATGGCTTCTGGTGTCATATATTCAAATTTATAGGTACTCGTTCTTTTATAACTTAAATATACACGTTTTTTATAACAAAATGTGCTGTTTTATATATTTTTTACTTCATGACCTTTCCATCCATAGAAAACCAGATAGAGATAACAAACAATTGCTATGACAAACGAATAATGATAGCCATTTAAGGCATCGGCAAGATAGCCCATTGATAATGGTATTAGTGCTCCTCCTAATATTGCCATCACTAAATATGAAGAACCCTGGCTTGTGTATTTACCCAGATCTTTGATTGCCAGTGTAAAAATATTCGACCACATTATGGAATTGAACAACCCGATTCCCAGCAGCATCCAGATGGCGGTCATTCCCGTTGTAAGAATTGTTCCCAGAAGTAAGCACACAACAACTATCGAAAACAACATCAGGGTTCTTGCAGGTTTTGCATTTCCCAGAATAAAGAACAAATAATTGATTGCCATGAAAATAATGAAAGGGGCTATTTTGCTGAATGCAAAACTACCCTCGGTTTCCATATAAACAGCTCCATAAATAACCAGATATGTGCTGATCGAAACTGCCACCATTCCAAACAAACGCATTGGTTTGCTTCCGTTGCCGCTCAACGAAATGGCTCCTAAGAATCGACCAATCATTGCACCTCCCCAATAGAAGGCTAGAAACGATTTAGCTTCAAATTCAGGAATATTGGCCATTTCTTTCATATAGTTAATAAGCACACTGCCAATACTCACTTCGCCGCCGACGTACATAAATATTGCAACAACTCCTAAAACCAGATGACGATATTTCAAAGCACCGTTTCCCTTTACCACTTCGTGAGCTGCCGTGATTTCTGGTAAACGGGTTATTTTTATTATGATTGCCAGAATGACGAATACTCCTGCAAAAATAAGATATGGAGCCTGAACACCGTTGGCTGTTATTGCACTACCCGCATCGGTTAAGATTACATTTCCCGCCTTATTTAATAATGGGCTGCCCCATTGTGCAAAGAGTTTGAAAACAAAATAACCGCCGATAATAGGAGCGATGGTGGTGCCAAATGAATTGAACGCTTGCGAAAGGTTCAACCGGCTTGATGCTGTTGCCGGCTTTCCCAGAATCGCCACATACGGATTGGCTGCTATTTGTAAGATTGTGAAACCCAGAGCTAGGATAAATAATGCACTTAAAAACAGTCCGTATATTTTGAAGTGAGCTGCCGGATAAAACAATGTACAGCCCAATGCCGAAAGCAACAATCCGATAATGAGACCATTTTTATAACCGATTTTAACAATCGGGTCGCCTTTCTTTGTGGAGATTATGATATAAAGCAATGACCCGATAAAATACGCTCCAAAGAACGAAAACTGAACCAGCAGCGACTCGAAACGTCCAAGTTCAAAAACCTTACGAACAAATGGAATCAGGATATCGTTCATGCAGGTAATAAATCCCCACATGAAAAACAGCGATGTTACAACGGTTAAGGATAACCGAAGATTGTATTTCGATAAATCGATCTGTTCGGTTTGGTTTGTGATAGTCGATTGTATTGCCATAGTATTAAGTATATAATTTTAAAAAGACTTTGGATAATGTAATTGATATAAAAAGGCTGGTTCATCATCATTTAAACCTTCTTGATGAATAATATCAAATACTCCGGGATATTTTACATCAATATAGAAACAAATGAGATTAATTGTATTTATAGTATGAATCGTTTTTTGAGTGACATCAAATCTTAGACTAGCATTTACCAAGTAATCGATCTTATTCCACTTTAAAAAGTTGAGTAAAGAATCAGGATAAACGATATAATCATTTTCTGTAGCGTTTTTAAGATCCTTATGTAAAAGGGTAAGATTATCAAAGAATTCAATACTGTTGTCTTTTAATATTTTTTTTAGATGCATGCTTTGAGTCTTTGTTAATTCAAATATTCCATAAACATTTCCACTTTCTTGACTTACGATAGAAATGATATGATTTCGAAAGCATAATACAGAGTCATTATATTTAAAGTTCTTCTTATTATTAATATTAATTGCGATATAACATAGGTTAGTCTTGTTAAGCTTTTTGATACTATCAATACTAATGCAAGGTATTTTTGTTATTCCAAAGAACTCTTTGTTTGAATAAATATAGGCTATATCAGGCTTTCGAACGCCAATCCTTTTACTTTTATCAATGTTCCCTGTTGTCCATTTACAGAGTTCTATATAGTGAATGTAATCAGGTGTATAACCATACAACAAATTACCTGACAGATTTTGGATAAGAATAGGATTGTGAAGTTTAATTTGTTTAATAGTCTTAGCTATTGGAACTAATATGAGAAAGAGAAGTCCTATGAAAACGAGAGATTGATATTTGATTAATCTCTCGTTTTGTGTGATTTCATAAAGAACATAACCTGAACAAATTAAAATTAGTGGTGCGTAAACTAAAATGAACCGAGACTGATCCCAAAAAATCTGAAGTGTTACAAAAGTAGCACTTAATGATATTCCAATATAAAGTAATAACAATAGAACCTTTTTGTTCTTTTTGAATGCAAACCATAAAGAGGCAAAAAATACTAAGAAAATGAGAACAGTTATGAAAGAGTTAGTTTTCGTTGTGAATTTATCCTTGAAACCTATTATTATAAGAAGGTTCTTTGATAGATATAATTCGGAATTTATAAAAAATCGTTGAATAATTCCACTTAACGTTTCGGCTCCTTGTCCCGTTTTATATGGATTAATAGAAAATCCGCCTTCCAATTGATTTTCAACTCCAATTGTATTTTCTTTCCAAAAGATATATTTGTATATTAGAAATGGAATATAAAAAATGAGAAACGAAATAGTAGAGTATATTGCATGGAGAAATTTTTTATTGAGGCAAAAGTAGAATAAAAGCGTTATAACCATCCCGAAGCCAATGCTTCTTGTAATGCTTTGTAGAAACATTAAAAATCCGAGTGCTAGCCATAATTCCCAATGTTTTTTTACACTATTTGTATTATCAGTTTCAAAAGTTTCTTCTAGTTTAAAAAATGCTAAAAAGGTACATGCTTGAATGAATAGGAATAAAGCTTCAGAATAGGTTTGACTTGAATAATATAACAATTCAGAGTTTACGGAAAAGGAAAGTAATACTATAAAAAGTATTGTCGGAGAAATATACTTTTTAAATGCATAATAAAGAATAATCAAATAAACTGTAATTAAGATCATAGAAATAATCTTAAACAACAATAGTTTTGAACCGAAGAGATACATGAAAAAGCTTAAAAATATGGAATAAAATGTTCCATGTTCTGAAGGAAATTTTTTGCCGGCTAGAAATTGTTTTGCAGCAAAGATATAACCAGAATCATCTCCACTTAAACTGACCTTTAAATCAAACAATAATAATGAAAATAGCGTTGTTACAATTACAATTCCCCAAAGTAGATATGTTTCATATTTGGCAAAAAAAGTATCGGTTTTCTGGAATAGTGTATGCTTTCCTATTGTTGACTTATTCTTTTGGTCTGGAGAGTTTATTCTTTTACTCATTTTACTCGTTTCTTTTTTCCCGCAGCTCGTTGCTCATTTTGGTCATATAACTATCGCTTAGTTTATAGAAGAAAATAAAGACAGCCGAAAGCAACGCTCCAATAGCAGGGAAAATACTTAACATCATTTTTATTCCGTTCAATGATGTGGCCGACTGAACCTGTCCGGCTTCGAAACCATACACGGCAAGCAACCATGCTGCAATGGCTCCGCCAAGAGTCCATCCGAATTTTTGAGACATCGACGACGATGAGAATATCAGTCCCGTTGCTCTTCGTCCGGTTCGCCATTCTGAGTAATCGGCTGTATCGGCATACATCGACCACAATAGAGGGAAAATGATGCCGGCAAAAATGCTGATAAAGAATTGCAGTACAAAGATCAATACAACCGTATTCCTGTCGAGCCAGTAGAAACAGACACTTAATATGGACACCGTGAGCATGGCAAACAGGAATGTGCGGCTTTTTCCTATTTTGTCGGACAACGGTTTGGCAAGCACAACACCAATAATATTGGCAGCCTGACCAAGTACCAGATATAACGTTGCATAGGTAAACGTTAGAGCATTACCCTTAAAGCCTACATCTATTGCTCCCTGATTTTGAATATAGTATTTGAAATAATAAATAGCAGCACCGTCGCGAATGGAGTTGAATATTAATGCCGAAATGCCTGCACCCAGTAGTATAAACCAGGGAGCATTCTTTAATAAATCTTTAATATCAGCTTTCAGATCGGTCTTCTGTTCTTTAACCGGTTTCACACGTTCGCGGGTCAAAAGGAACGTCAGAAGGAAAAAGAATATGCAAAGAACCGCTATAACAATCACCGCTTTTTGAGTACCCGACCGATATTCAATCTCTTTAATAGCAATATCCTTGCACTCGATCTTCGATGCCGGCATATATGCCAGAGCAACACATAAATCATTGATATTTCTCACATCTGATGACTGCGACAGCTTTTCTATCTTGATGCTTACCGAACTCCATGAGCCGTCACGAATCAACCCCAGGGTATCTTTCCCTTGGGCAAAACCTGTCCAGAAGTAACGTCCCGTTTTTTTATTATAAACACCCAGCGTAAAAGCATCCTGCGATTTCGTTTTCACCTTCACATTCAGAAACAATAAACTGTCAACCGGCTTTTCATTCGATGTTGGTTTCAAAACATTATCCCAAATCTGAATGGTTTTTCCTTGTGCAAAACTTGCCGAGTCGGTTGCCACAATCGATTTTTGCACACCGCTGAATGAAGCCAGTGTTTCGGAACCAAACTTGTCGAACAAGGGTTGAAATGCTGCTAAAACCAGAATACTGCCTCCAAAAGCACAAACAAAACGATAGGTTGCCAGACTGGTTCGATCCTTCAAGTCCGAAGTCATCACACCCATCAACGACGCATAAGGAACATTGATAAGCGAGTAGACCATCATCATCAGCGAATAGGTTATGTAAGCATATACGATTTTGCCGGTAACACCAAACGATGGTGTTGTAAAGGTTAAAACACCGATAATACCAAAAGGAACAGCCATCCATAATAAATAAGGACGGAATTTCCCCCAACGCGTTTCGGTGCGGTCGGCAATGATTCCAACAATGGGGTCGAATGCTGCATCCCACAGGCGGGTTACCAGAAACATTGTTCCAACCACGGTTGCCGAAATGCCGAAAATGTCGGTATAAAAGAACATTAAATACATTGAAAACAGTTTCCAGAACATTGACGATGCCGTATCGCCAAATCCATAACCTACTTTTTCTTTGAAAGATAATTTTTGCATACCGTGTAACGTACATTTGTTTGTCGATTCAAATGTAGTAAAATTCTTTATATTAAAGTGAAACGTATCAGGTTTTTAAAATCTGGCACATTTCGCTTGCACTATGATAAAAGTCATGAGAGCATCGCGATAAACGATGCGAGTAACTGGATAAACGATGTGAGTGAATGGAAAAACGATGTGAGCGATTGGATAAGTCATGCGAATCACAAGAAAAGCCATATAAAAAATTGATAAGCCATTCGAGTAACACGATAAACGATGTGAGTGAATGGAAAAACGATATGAGTGATTGGATAAGCCATGCGAATCACAAGAAAAGCCATATAAAAAATTGCTAAGCCAAGC
>Ga0302292_1000184_pt1 | contig 45219 bp, 44 predicted proteins | sample III_Fen_N2_1_FD_194553 | JGI IMG/M metagenome (GOLD analysis project Ga0302292, IMG submission 194553) | Peat permafrost microbial communities from Stordalen Mire near Abisko, Sweden - III_Fen_N2_1 | ecosystem: Environmental > Terrestrial > Soil > Wetlands > Permafrost | place: Sweden: Abisko...
GGCAGCAATTCAGGCCACGACAGACGCAGTAACGGGTATCAATGGAAAGACAGGAAATTCCAATGTTATCAATGCACTAACCAATGATAAATTGAATGGTGTGGCAGTGGCGATAGCAGACGTAAATTTAAGCGTTGTTACCTCGGCAACTTCAATAGGCAGTGGTTCTGTTCCGATTCTTAATCCAGCAACAGGTATTGTAAGCGTTGCTGCAGGAACTCCGGCAGGAGTTTACACTATTATTTATTCGATCTGCGAAAAACTCAATCCTACAAATTGTAATTTGGCTACTGTTACGGTAACAGTCTTTTTTACAAATGATCCTCCTGTAATATATGATCCAACGAATACAACTTTTGATCCATTAACAGGAAAATATAAGGTAATCATAACAAAAAACTGTTCAATATACAACAATGTTAAAGCAATAGATGGCAATAATGATGATCTGATATATACAAAAGAAACTGATCCAACTCACGGAACAGTAATTGTAAATTCTGATGGAACATACACCTATACGCCAATTGCTAATTATAGTGGTACTGACTCTTTTACAATAAGTGTGAATGATGGAAAGGGTGGCTTCACCTCAGTAACAGTAGATGTAATTGTGATCCCATTGCCAAGTATTACAAAAAAAGCAAGCAAACCTGTATTGGATAGCGATGGAAAAACATTCAGATGGACATACACTATAACTGTCATAAACGATACCGAGCAACGGATTGATTCTATTCAGGTTGTTGATGACTTAGACAAAGTCTTTCTTAGCAAAGGATGTACTTATGAAGTTACAAGTAAATCTGCAACCAGAACATTATGGATAAACGGCTTATACAATGGATCTAACATTATTGAAACATTATTAAGCAATCGCAGTTATTTGAATAGCCAGAGTAAAGACTCTATCATATTTGAAGTGAAGGTTAACACCAATAATTATATCGGCAATGTATTCAATCAAGCAATCCTTAATGCGTACATTCCTCTAACAAAGTATCAACTTTCTAATATTCTATCAGATGATCTTGGTTATGGTGGCACAAAAGATACAACTGTTACTCCTTTATTACCCATTGAGTTATTTATTCCAGATGGTTTCTCTCCAAATAACGATGGTTGGAATCAAACATTTGTGATAGTTCACTCTAATACTATTAAAATAGAATTTGAAGTCTTTAATTGTTGGGGAAATTCAGTATATAAAAATTCTGATTATCAAAATGATTGGGATGGAAAAGGAACCGGTAACTTCTTAGGACAAGAACTTCCAACCGGGACATATTATTGTAAATATAATGCAATAAATACCAAAAACGGTGAAACTGTAGCTAAAGGAGTTAAAAACATAACATTACGGAGATAATAAAATTAAAAAATCCACAACCCAGAGTAATTTGGGTTGTGAGATAGGATTATTTTTCAATTTAAATATTTGAGAAGAGATTCTTCAAATGAAGGATAAAAACCAAACAAGTATGGAAAGGTCAAATAAAATTATTTTAAATTTATTAAACAAACATTTCCTGTCGAAATCAAATTTGATAATCTTTCTTTGTTTGTTTTTTTCTGTCAATACCTTAAATGCTCAACAAGAGCCGATGTATTCTCAGTATATGTTTAATATGATACAAATAAATCCGGCTTATGCCGGAAATAGGGCAGTTGATAATATTACAACAATATATCGTAATCAATGGGTAGGAATTAAAGGTGCACCTACCACTGCAAACATATCGTGGGACAAGCGACTCGAAGGGTCAAATGTTGGATACGGGCTGCAAGTCTACAACGATCACTTAGGCATTGAGTCGAGTTCTGGTTTACAGGCATTTTATTCATACAGGCTTCCATTCCAAAAATCATGTTTAACTTTCGGGTTAAGTGCTGGTGTATTAAACTATAATGCCGCTTTCTCCCATGTCATAACGACTCAGGAAGGAGATCCATTATTTCAGGAATTAACAAACGGATGGCTTCCAACTGTAGGAATTGGAGCATTGTATGCTACAGATAATTGTTATATAGGATTATCGGTGCCAGCTTTATTACAAACAAAAATATATAGCAATACTTATCAGGTTACATCAGGTGCAAATATTCATTATTTCCTAACAAGCGGATATATTTTTAATGCCTCTGAAATACTTAAAATCAAACCATCAATCTTAATAAAAGTAGTTAAAGGTGCGCCGGTTCAATGCGATTTTAATGTAAACAGCTGGATTAACGACAAAATTGGTTTAGGTATGAGTTATCGTACTGGAGATAGTTTTGTAGGAATGTTCGAGATTCAGTTGTCACCCGATTTACGCCTTGGATATGCTTATGACTACACTATTTCAAACCTCAAATCATATAGTAACGGTACACACGAACTCATGCTGAGATTTGAATTAAATAATAAAAAAGATCAAGAAATTTTATCACCACGTTATTATTAAATTTATGAAGTCAAAACATTTGGGCATTTAGCAACATAAATAAAACAACTATCACACTCCAATGAAAAGAACAACTCTAAATATAATTGCATTCTTAATTCTACTTTGTTTGCAATCAACATCTGGCAGCACCCTAATCAATCAAAAAGACATTATTCAAAAAGTAGAATCCAAATCAACACTTATAAGCAAAGCTGATATTGCATATAAGAGTAAAAAGTATTCGCTGGCTGCGATATATTTTGAAAACAACCTTAAAAATCGGGGGGACTCAACGAATCAAATATTGGTAGAATTAGCCGATTGCTATTGGCAAATGAGAGATTACTCCAATGCCTTACGGGTATATAAACTTATACAACCTGATGGAAATTATGAGTTAACACAAAAAGAAAGAATTCGAATTGCTGAATTGTATGCCAGGAATAATGAATACAATCAAGCATTTAAATGGTTAAATGGTATTTCTGGATATCAACAGAAAGCAAATGTTTACAATGAAGTGAAATCTAGAAACCAAATGAAAAAAGATTCAATTTGTTGGAAGTTGAACTTTTTAAACATCAATACTTCATGTCGCGAATTCTCACCGTTTATAGCTAATAACACACTTTTCTTTAGCAGCAATAAGCCCATATCGGAAAAAACAAAAGCATTTGCCTGGGATGGAAATAATTTTGCCCGCTTATGGGAAATACCGATATCAAAAATCGACAGCCTGACATCAATACAAATAACGAACAAGATTTTAAATATAAAAGAAGCGACTCCAAACTTGAGAAAATTGGCTGAAATATATGAAAATAGTGATAACAAACCGAACCAAAACTCACAAAGAATTCTTATTAATCAGCCCTATCATAAAGGTAATACGAATATAATAGGATCAAATGTAAAGGGACTTGATAAGGTGAGATTTAATGCCGGAGCTATTTCTTTTGACAAAAATGACCACATCTATTTTTCAGCTAATTATGCTAAAGCCGACAAAAAAGGTGTCAACAGAATTTGTTTAATGGAGGGAACTTATTCTACTTTGGGAATCACAGAAATAAGCCAATTACCTTTTGGCGATGCAGATTCATATTCAGTTATGCATCCAGCCATCAATCAAGATGGAACTCTCTTGGTCTTTAGTAGCAATAAAGCGAATGGCACTGGTGGATACGATTTATATTACACGCAACGGAATGATATAAATCAAAAGTGGGACAGCGTGAAGAGTTTCAACAACAATATCAACACATTGGGCAATGAAGTTTTTCCATCTATTACTGCTAACAATTATTTATATTACAGTAGTGATGCAGCAGCCGGCTTGGGCGGATTGGATATATTCCGGATTCAGCTGAAAGATGCTATTGAAGGAAAAAGTGAACCTGAGCATTTGAGTTATCCTATTAATAGTTCGTTCGACGATTTTGGTTGGACACAAGATACAAAAGGTACAAAAGGATATTTCACTTCCGATAGATTGAATAACAATGATAATATTTATGGTTTTGATTACACATCGGTTGTGCTTCCAAATAAGTCATTTATTGAGGGTTTTGTTTTAGAAAAGAAATTATTAAATCCAATTAAGGGGGCAACGCTCTTTATATATATAAATGACGACACAGTATATATTGCTAAAACAGATGGAAATGGAAAATATCGCTTCCCTGTTTTTGCATCGAGTAATGCGATTATCAAAGCTGTTGACAACAAATATATAAGTGACTGCTTGACATCTACTATTGTGTATGAGCCGCAGCCCAAAGATACAATCCAAAAAGTTCCGCGCGATTTGTTGCTTGATAAGTTTGGGGTTGGATTTGTTTGGAAAATTAGCACCTTTCATTACGACCTTAATAAAAGTAATATCAGACAGGATGCTATGCCAATTCTAGATAGTATCGTTATGGTGTTAAATGCATATCCAATAAGTGTTGAATTGAGTTCACATACTGATAGTAGGGGTTCGTTCGCTTACAACAAACGCTTATCACAACACCGTGCTGATGCAGCAGTTGCGTATATCATTTCAAAAGGAATAGATGCAAAAAGAATTAGTGCTAAAGGCTATGGAGAAAGTCGATTGCTCAATAAATGTGTCGTTGGCGTTCCTTGCTCCGAAGAAGAACATCAGACAAACCGCCGCACTGAAGTAAAAGTTACAGGGTTTACAACTCCACAGGTGATACAGAATAACATCGACGCCGATAAATTTAAAGATGGTGATATTATAGATAAAAGTGTATTACCAAAGGACTTCTTTGATGAATGTAAATAATAAAGAATAACAAGATCTATTGATGATTAAAGGCAGCTGTGTTAATTTGCAGGAAGTTGTGAGTAAATTTAGAATTTGATGTGTGGAACGAAAATATAATTATGAACTGATAATTGGCAATAAATAAACAAACTATAACATTTAAAAGAATGAGAAAGATTCTAATCTTGGTGATTCTAACCACAACTTTCGTTTCATATATATTTTCCGTTCCGGCATATCCATTTTCAATTAAATACAAATAACCTGACGGCTTAGAAATAACTATTCAACTCAAATAAGATGAGATGCTCATTGACCCGAGACATCGTGTGGTTATACTTTGCTGAGTAATCGTAAAAATGACTGTGAATATGCCACGGTCGAGAACGTTGATGAAATGAAAGGCTCTGGAGTTTTAGCATGGGATATAAACATGCGTACTGCTAAGAAAATCCAGTTATCAAGGGGTTTGTCAAAAAATATCCGTCTTTAACTAAAAGCAAGTAGTTAGTCGAGTCTTAAAAAATACGTAGATAAAAGGATATCAATAGTACAACATTTAAAATCGTCATATAATTCTACAAGATTTTGTATGTCTGATGCGTAATTGTAGCAAATAAATTATGCTATTAAAGAAAAGGACACCAACTAGAGTAGTATATTATTAGTGTTGGATGATGTGTTAAATAAATGAAATTCCTAACAGTCGAGCGATAAAAAGAGTAGATGTTAATCTTTTCTTCTGATTCATTGATGAATATAACTTTTGGTAGTGCCATATATGTGTATTTATATTGTAGTCTAAAGATAATTATAAATCCAATTAAACGAGTTGGATTCTCTTCTATATTTATTTAGTATTAGAATCCGCGAAACTTCGCTATGTCTTTTTACAGATACAGATACAGATATAAATATAAATGTTATCAAGAGCATAAATGTAACGGCTATTCAAATGATATATAAATTATTTAATTAAGTTAATTCTTGTTCATGAGAAGAGGAAACGCAAATTACATTTTATATTTATTAGGAATTTTAATTTCTAGTCTCTATAGTTCAACTTGTGTAATAAATAGAAGTCTATTTGACTCCAATGAATTGGTCATCAATAAATTTAGTGATATCACTAAGTCGATAGAATGATTTACCATTGAGGTTGCAGTAGGGTAGTTTACCCTGAGTGCGATAGCGTTGTAACGTACGATGACTAACCTTGAGCATTTCAATTAGATCCTGATTATCCAACAATTCATCGCCTCTAAGACATGCATCGTGATTGAGTAATCGATCCATCTTTTTATCAGTCTCTTCAAGTTTATCAAAGAGTCTGTTGACTATTGTTTCTAAGTTTTCTTTATTGATTTCCATAATAATAAGATTTGACCAAATGTAAATATCTGTGAAACGTTATTTAGCAGACTTGTTTACTTTTCTTCTTTCTGCTGACTCTTTATGATTATTGATTAGCTCTAGTAGGCATTCTTCATTACTCCGAATAATATGTTGTGTGAGCATTCTTTTTACTTCAGTGATTGTATAGTAAGATTTACCCGAGATAACAGAGTAAGACACAAGACCCTTTGATCGTATGCGTTGTAATGTTCGCTCGCTGATTTTCAAGAATGAACACACATCGTAGTTATCAACCCATGTGTCATCTAAATTCTCAATTATAGAAGGTTGTTGTTCGTTTACAAACTTGGCAATTAAATTGATTTTTGCCTCTAACTCTAAAAATGCTTTTGATTCAATCGTGATGACATCCATAATGATATTTTTTGATTACAAAGTTCGATGAATTTCAAATATGGATTTCACAACTTGGGTAAACTATTTGACATAATCGTTGTAAATAGCTAATATAATGTGTTTTGTAATGTTGTACTGTACAACTAAAAAACCAGTCAACTTGGGAGTTGTCTGGTCTGTTAAAATAAAATTCAATTTGAAAGGAGAAATGCTTGGGCATTAATCGTTGTCAACCTCATCCATACGTGCAATCAATTTCTTACGTAGGTCATCCAGGCACTGAACGCGACTACCCTTGCGACCACGAATTTCGATAAAAGTGCGATACACATCGCCTAAATCAATGTCAAATAGATTTTCAACATAGGAAGTCAACTTTTTTAAATCACTTTTTCCGTTGTTGATACATTTCGAGGTATCAAATGCATAGATAAGCTCAATTAGTGCTACTTTCGAACCTGTCCATTTTGCTTTTACTTTCTGTATATTCGTATTATCAAACTGATGCGCATCCGGTAAATCTTCTTTCATCAATTCAGCGTTCAAATAATTGCTCAACATATCATTTGCCAGAATCGTTGCAACTTTCAAATCATACCCTGTAGAGAATTTAGGATCTCTTTCAAAGTAAAAACTATCAAAATACGTTTCAATATCGGGCCTGCTACGTAGAAAATAATGTTTATCGAGATCAGTTCTATGGGATCTGTAGTACCTATAAAAATCAATATTATTCTCAAAACAATCTTTCAATAAATCTAACTGTTGAAGCGTGAATGCTTTTTGCACAATATCACTACCTATTGGACGGCTCGTTTCGAAGTTACGAATGCAATTATAATATAAAAGCTTACTTGATATCTGAGGCTTTGTTTCTTTAAAGAATTGAATTTCATCCGCTTCATTATTGAAGGTATATTCAGAAATATGTTCCTTTAATTCTTTGAAATAGGTTTTCAATAAGTCAATAATTTTTACTGATTTATTGAGAGTCGTGTCCTCTTCCAAATCTATGATTTGAATTTCAGATTTAATTTTGTCGAGAAGATTTAATGTGTACTGCATCATAGGATTCATTTTTAATTGATTGGTTTTTAATTAATTGTTGAATCTGGCAGTCTATTAGCCTCCAGTAGTTTTTGAGTAAAAACATTGACTTTGTGTATTAACGTTCAATCTTTGTGCTTAGTTTATTTTCAATGTGTAAAAAAGCATAAAACATTGATAAACAGCATTTTTAAAGTGCGATATCCGCTAGACTTTGTTCTGTTTTACATGTAATTCAATCATTTTTGAATTTATAAAACACTTACAAATAGGGTGTTATGTGTGTTTTTTTTACCTATTTGCATACGAATGAGAGATTACCGAACGAACATGAACATCATTTTGAGAGCTATTTTTTAATTCAACTCCTTCTGATTTAGTTTCTCCCTGTTCAATAGGCATGAGCGATAGTTGAATTTTTCGATCCAATGCAAGAAATTCTGTTTTGAGAACTTTCAGTTCATCTTCCTTTTTCCAGGCTCCGTTGACGATTTCGTTCATTACTGGAATATCCTTTACTATTTTTGCTATTTCAAGTTCATATTTCTCAATCAACTTGGGAATACGTTCCAAGGCATTGAGAAAATTCAATGCTGCTAGTTTAGGCTCTGTAGCTAAATGACCGTTGTTGTAATTGTATTTGATATTGCCTTCACCCTCAATAAAGAATCGGTTCTCTCTCAAATCTAATCCCTCACTTGCGTAAGTTTCTGATTTTATCAATAAATTAAAGTCATAAAGCGTTCCAATCTTAAAGTATTCACCATTTGTCACGGCAGTATCATTTATTTCATTCAGTTTTATTCCAATCATTTTCGGGTCGGATACTTTAAAGTTATCCAATCTAATTGGATTGAGGTTATTACCGTCCTTATCAAATTGGAACTTGCTATTTAAAATTTTCATGTCCTTGTTCATGCGTGCTATCATCTCTTGACTGCTATCAATTGTTCGAGTCATCTCGGTTAGTTTAAAACCAGAGTTTGATTTGCTCCGATTAAAGGCATGCCGTTCACTTTCCAGAAAACTAATCTTCTTTTCCAGTTTGGCTTTTTCCAATAAATCGGTATTACCAGAAAGAATAGCTACATATTCGGAGAAATTCATACCCGACTTTTCGTCCATGCTTCCTTCGTCAATGGTACGACTTCCCATATTGTTATTCTTAAGTTGCTGAATAAAGAGTTGTTTGTTGTACAGTAAATTGAACTTATAGGAATCCAGACTTTTTTCAACGGCGTAGATAATCACATCGACTTTATTATCGGCATACAACTTCGCTATCTCGTTTCCTTTCCTGACCGCACGACCATCTCGTTGAACCAAATCACTGGGTCGCCATGGAGTATCTAAATGGTGAACGGCAACGGCTCGTTTTTGTGCATTGACTCCTGTTCCCAACATTTCAGTTGAGCCAAACAATACACGGATTTTTCCGGTATTCATACCATCAATAAAGGATTTTCTTACCTTGTCATTTTTGGCTTCTTGTATAAATCGGATTTCGTGCGCCGGAATACCGTAATCTTCTACCAATTTTCTTTTAATCTCACTGCAAGGATTCCATTCACCGGGTTTATAGGTTCCCAAATCTGTGAACACAAACTGTGTTCCTTTTTGAGCATTATAGGTATGGTAGTATTTGGCAATCTTAGCGGCACAGTGGGAGGCTTTATTATCCTCATGGTCTTCATATTCCGGACTGATCATGCGCATGTCCAGTGACATTTTTCGGGCATAATCTGTTGCAATCAACATTTTGGCTTTTTGCTCGCTATCCGATAATGGTGCCCTACCCAACAATTCCGCATTGCCAGTCTGGGCAAATTTTACCAATTTCTCGATAAAAGCTTCCTGTTGGGGAGTAGGTGGAATGTTGTGCATGATTTCATTCTTTTCAGGTCGGTCTATACCAATTCCTTTGGCTGTTCTAAAATCCGTAACCTCAGAATAGAATGCTGCCAGTTCAGGAACTTTGATAAAGTAACGGAAACGTTCTTTTTGCACTATTTGATTAGTTACCGAAAACTCATAGTCAATCGTTTTCTTGGCAAAGATAGCCGCCCATGCATCGAAAGTATTGATGTTTTGACGTTCTAATTCTTTTGGTCGCAGGTATTTGAATATCAAATAAAGTTCCGTGAGCGAATTTGAAATGGTTGTTCCCGAAAGAAAGGTTGCACCCAGGTCTTTGCCTGTTCGCTCCTGAATGGTTCTAATAGCAAATAGCATATTCAGTGACCGTTGACTCCCTTCGGAGTTACCAAGGCCTGCTACACGGTCGTGTCGGGTGCTAAACATTAGGTTCTTAAACCGGTGGCTTTCATCTACGAACAAATGGTCGATTCCCATCATATTGAAATCAACAACCTTGTCGGTTCGTTCTGAAATATCCGAAGCTATAATTTTTAGTTTTACTTCCAAATTTTGCTGGCGTTTGATAACACCTTTGAGCATACCCCGAGATATTTCACGTCCCTGTTGTTTGAGAACTTCCAGGTTTTCTTCCACACTATCCAATTCTGCTTGCAAAATCTTTTGTTGCATTTCGACTGATTGTGGAATCATGCCAAACTGGTCATGCGTTAGAATAACCGCATCCCAAGAATTGTTCTTTATATCATTGAAAATCTTCACCCGATGGTCGGGTGTAAAATCTTCTTTGCCCGGATACAGGATGCGTGCATTAGGATAGGCACTACGAAAGGTTTGTGCTATTTCCTGTACATTAGACTTTAGTCCGATAATCATGGGTTTATTTGCTAGTCCCAGTCGTTTCATTTCATAAGCTCCACAGCACATGATAAGCGTTTTTCCAGCTCCTACTTCGTGATCACAGATACCTCCACCGTTTTGCTTCAACATCCATACAGCATCTTTTTGACTCCCGTAAAGGTCTTCAATGCCAAGATTTTTCAGGTTTAGTTGTGGAAAGGTCTGATGAGAGCCATTGTAGTCTGGTCGCACAAAGCAATTGAATTTACGATTATATAGATTGGAAAGTCGGTCTTTGAATTCTGGTGATTGCTCACTGAGCCAATCGGAAAAGCCCTTGCGTATTTCATCGATTTTGGCGTTAGCCATTTGGATAGCTTCACTATCCCGAACCCGTACTTCGGTATCGCCTACCATGATACTTTTGGTAATGTCGGGTGAAGTATTTACCAGCGCATGTTTCATCAATGCCAATCCATTAAAGGTTCGACTTTGGGATTTTACGGCGTATTTGTCGTTGATATTAGCGTTTAGGTTGGTCGCATTGACAGAAAATTCATCGGCAACGGCTGAGTAGTGAATTGTGGTATTGGTATCAAAGAGATAAGAAGCATATTTGCTGTACATACCGGTCGGTATCCACCGTTCTCCAAAATTGAAATCCAACTCGTCAAAAGAAATGGGTCTGGGAATGGCTTGCTGTAATACTGTCAGCGATTGCTGCGAGAGTTCATCAGCTGTATGTTCACTAAGGTATTGTTCTATGGATTCCGCCTTTTCAACCACATTACCGGCTATAAATTTCTCTTTAATCTCATAATTCTCCACCAGTGGATTGTAGTAAACACGTCCATTAAGTTCTTGGAGAAAATCTTCTCTGTTTTTTTTAGGTAGGAGCGAAGCCATATATTCAATATTGACTTTTCCGAACTTGTTGAGCGAAGCGGACAAGGCTTCTTCTGAAGTTTCAGCGTGAGTGATTTCATTGGCATTGAAAGAAACGGGTTGGTTGAAAATATCAGCTTTTACCATTTGATTGTCCAACGAGCGTTCAAGATAAAGAATATCCTTACCACCAGTGTCCATCTTGATTAAGTCAAGATTCTTTGGATTTGAAAGCTGTCCATATCGTTTGACGAATTCATCGTAGAGTGTGTTCAAGCGGAAACGATAGTCGGTATTTTCCACTTTGTTTTCTGCTTCATAGGTGTAAAGCCGTTGATAGACATCACGTAAATCAATATAAAGCAATGCTTTCTCCTTTTGGAGTGAACTTAGCTTCAAAGACTTGAAAGTAGCTCCATCTTTGTAAACTTCAGATAAATAACCTATTTGTGATTCCATTTCGACTAAAGAACCAACCTGATAATGTGGCTCACGTATTCCGCTGAATGGACGTGGCTCCATCGAAATCTCAGGCTCAATCTGGTTTGAAATAGGAGCTTGTGTTAATGTGGGTTTTGAATCCGCTTTGGCTTCCACAGTTTCAAAAAGCAAATCAAAAAGTGATGATTGCCGGACTTGAATTCGTTTCGGACCATTGCGCTTGGGTTTGACAATTATCTGCGAACGTTCTTCGATATTCATATCGAAGAGGTCATAGAGGGTCATAATTGGTGCTTCTTTGGCTACTTCTGTTTGGAAAGTGGCCGAAGAGGCACTTGTAAGTATTGGATTTTGCAGTATTGGCGACTGAATATTGTGCTGTGCATACAGCTCTATATTTAGTCGTTGGGAGAAATCATCGGTTAGCATAACCCGCAAATCATTAGCCATCCCTTTTACACCTCCTTCGTGCAAGAACACCATAGCAGGTTTTCCGTATTGGTCGGTATCGAGACTGCCTTTGGTATGAACTATGCGTTGGGTATTCTTGAAATAGCTATTGGTTACAACTCCACTACTAAGCAAGGAACTTTTTACAAACAGTTTTTCATCTTCTGTCAATTCTGTTTTGGCTGAGTTCTTTTGCAGAACAATCAAATCACTTCCTACCTCGGTATTTGCACTATCCACAAAAAGGTTATTGGGTAACCTTACAGCCGATATAAAATTGGCATTGTCCATCAACCATTGACGGATCACTTCGTTTTGAGGTGAATTCATTACACCTTGTGAAGTGATAAAAGCCAGAATACCACCTTCGCGTAAAGTTTCAACTCCTTTTATGAAAAAGTAGTTATGAATAGTTCGGGTGGATTGTTGCTTTGCCTTGTCCTTACTTTTGGAGAAACCAAAATCAAAGGCGGAAACATCCCCAAATGGAATGTTGGAAGATACTACATTAAAATAGTTATTGTACCTCGATTCGATCTCTTCGAAGCCATTGATGTTAACCGTATTGTTTGGGTATAACTGCGAAAGGAGTTTGCCGGTCAGCAAGTCTTTCTCAAAACTCATAATAGAGCTACCCTCCGCAGCTGTTTGTTGGAAAGCTGAAATAAACTCACCCATACCTGCCGAAGGATCAAGAAAGCGGGATGGAGTTATCCCACTTTTTTGCAAGGTATCCGCAATGGTTGTGACTATTTCCGTGGGCGTGTAGAACGAAGTCAAAATAGAGTTCTTCAAACTTCCCCAATATCGTTTATACTGTTCTTCCGTATTGCTATTCTCATGAATGAGAACCTGCAACTCTGCCACCAAAGGATAGAGATCCAGTTCGGATTTTGGCCAATAGGCATAATCAGACAAGGTCTGGGCTGGATTGAGAATGCATTTCAATCCGCCAAACCCTGAATAAAGCTGAATAGCGACCCTTTCTTTCGCTGTAGGTTGGCGATGCTCTTTTTCAAGTGCAAACGCCAGCCTTATAGCTTCAATATTGGCAGTAAGGTGCGCCTTTTTATTGAAGCTCATGCTCTTCCATCCATAAAACGATAGTTCCAGTCAGCTCTGTATAGAGATTGTTGAATTCAGGTTCATAAGCGAAATCGTCCGAAAGTGGATATTTTGCAAATATGCCTTCACAGTATTCAAGTAGTTTTTGAGCCATGTTTTTGGCCGACCCTTGCGGTACTTCCTCATTAAACTCATTCCACAGCACATTAACAAGGGTGTCGTGCTTTGAAAAGTAAAGTCCTTTATACAGTACCTCATTGGCCAACGCTTCGGCGTAATTATGGGACTGTCCGGTCTTAATACTTTGTGAGTAGGTCTGGGCAGCCAAATCACCACGACTGGCAATAAATTCTACATCGGTAGCCAATTCGGGATGACTTTCCTGAAGGAAAGATTGAAGGGTGAGTTGGTAATACGACAACTCAACCGGTTCGATATTTTTGTTCATGTTTATTTGAATTTTTTATTTAGAGTCTTGTAAGTGATTATCTTCTGATTGTAAATAGTCATTTACAGTATGTCTAATCTTGGGGTTTACTATCTGTGCAATTTGGGTTTAATAGTTTTCTTATCGTCCACTCTTTTCTCTTGTGCATCTGTTGGTTTCGTTTGACCTTTTTTCAATGGCGCTTCTATTTTCTTGGTGGCTTCGTTGGTTTTGCCGTCAGTATTTACCGCGACCTGTGTCTTACTCGTTTCATCGGGGCTTACTTCTTTTGCATTGGATTTGTCAGGGTTCCACCGATAGAAATTGAGTTTGCCTTCCTCTGTATTTACCTTTACGTATGCACTGTATTCCTGACCTTCTCGGTCTTTCATGCCGCATACGTGAATAGTACCACCTTCCTTGAGACAACTTTGGTCGGTCTCCGGCAAATCTACTCCACCCAACTTAGTAGGAATTGCAAATTCGGAATTCAATTCTTGCTGAGTTTGCTTATGGTCGTTGTCAAAACTAAACTCAATGCCTTTTTTGTCGGCATTAATTTGAAGGGTGGCATTAAACAATTTACCACTTTTTGACAGCATGTCTTCTAAATAGATAGCTTTACCTTCTTTTAACTCCTGCATTTGTTTGTCATCTAGAGATACTCCTTTAATTTCGTTGGGGATATGAATTTTATCGGCTCTGACTGCAACCAATTCGTTTGTCAATTTATCGATTGAAATATAGGCTGGGATTGGTTTTTGACCAGAATATTCAACATTGAGAATACTTCCGGCATTCCCACTTTTGAGCAGGCTCTTTTTTTCATCCTCAGTGAGATGAATGCCAAAGAATGGTCTATCCAATTCGGGAGACTTGCGTACGGCATGAATGGCTACGGTCAATTTCCCTTCAATTTCGCGGAAAGACAGGCGCGCATCCGTTCGAAGCGTCATCTCGTCAAACTTTGGACTAATGGGGATTAATACTGGAGATTTGCCCCACTTAAGCATCGTATCAAGACTGCCTGTTTTCTCCAGAGTGTCTCGTGTCACGCCCAATTTTTCCAACTGTTTCCAATCGATACGACTTTCATCAATGGGTTGGTAGCCCTGCTTAGTTGAAACTTCATCCGACGACACCCGATGCTTATCGAGCGTTTCCTTGTTCAAGGCATTTTCTGGTTGTTTCAGCATTTCATTCAATAATGCAGACATACCTTCAACCAGCTTGGCCGGTACTTTGAAGAATTGGAAATGGGTGGGATCTTTGTACTGCCTGTGAAAGTTGGAGAAGAAATTATCCAACACATTACCTTGTTTGTCTAACTTCAAAAATAGCGGTTCGTTTTCAGGTTTTGGGCTGACCGATTTAATTTTACCATTTTTGCCGATTCCTGCTACAACATCTAACTTGTTGTCCTTTTTGTCTGTGACCAACAGAACATCTTGGTCATTTACATTCTCATTCATAACTTTACATTTTAATGGTGAATACTTTATTTACCTGCAAAGTTATGTTTGTAAATCAAGCTATTATCATAATGTAATTGTGCTGTCTTCGTTTGGCAGCGGGTGACGTTGAGTGGCTTAAAAAGTAATTTGAATATCGAGAATAAAAAAGAGAGTTGATAATTTGAGGCTTACATTTAAGTTGTTACATATTTTTAATTCGCGAATCGCGAATTGAAAACTATTTTTAGAAATAACTGGTGATATTTTGATTACTTCTCACAATAAGCTATTTCTGCACAGATAATCGAATTGAATCCGAATATCTGTGCAGAAATCACTATATATTCTTTGTAGCTAAGAATCAACTAAGATTCGAAATACGCATATCCAATAGCTGTTTAGAATATCCACTATAACCTGTAAAAAACAAAAGCTCTCCCTGTTTAGGGAAAGCCTTGCTCAGTTGTGACGAAAGCAGCTATTACTTCTTTGAAGCTTCCAGCGATGCTTTTCTAAACTCTTTCAATAGTTTCTCCAATTCAAGAGTACTTTTACGGGCACGAGTTCCGGCAGCTTTGTTGCCTTTCTCAATTTGCAAATTTGCATCTGTTGACAAAGCTTCAAATTCGGCTTTGATCTTGTTTAATAATTCTTCCATTTTTTTGAATAATGTTTAGTTTATAATTGACTGTAGGCATACAGTCGGTTATTTCGTGCAAATATAAGCATTTAAGGATAATTAAAAATAGTATATTTACATTTTCAATATCAAATAAATTATAGCTTAAAATATAGACAAGTTTCCTGTTCATTATCACTATAAAAACCTAAAATGGTTATAATCCCAGACAATAATTCCGAGGATTTTTTCTTTAGAATCTAATACCCGAAATGTATGGTTTACATTATCTTTAATCTGTTTTGAAATAATATAGTCTAACAGTTGTATAATTCACAAATATCGACTACTTTTGTGAAATACAACTCAAAAATATATGACTCAATCAACTGATAATAAAGTAATAGAGTTCCTTAAATATAGGACAAGGGGTAAAATATATTTTCTGGATGATTTTGCTTCAATTGGTAGCCCTGAATCAATCAGAAAGAGCCTTTCTGTATTGGTAAAAAGAGGTACACTTGTACGTTTGACTCAAGGCATCTATTTATATCCAAAAATCGATGCCGAATTTGGTATTTTGTATCCATCTGTTGATGATGTATGCAAGGCTATAGCCAAAAGAGATAAAGCAAGGATTCAACCTACTGGCGTATTTGCACTTCATAGTTTGGGTCTGTCGACTCAAATACCAGTGAATGTGGTTTACCTGACTGACGGCATTCCACGTAAGATAAAATACGGAAACCGTTTTATCAAGTTTAAGAAAACTGCACCGAAAAATTTATCGATGAAAGGAAAAGTAAGTGGTTTGGCAATCGCAGCTTTAAAACAATTAGGTAAGAATGGGATTACGCAGGAAGTGCAACAACAACTTGCTAATGTACTGAAAAAAGAATTACCCCAAAATATAAAACATGATGTTCAATTAGCACCTGAATGGATTTCAAAACTGATAATATCACTCATAAACTAAATTTTCAAGAAATGAATTGGACTGATTTATCTAAATCCAGACGAGTTGAATTGTTGAAGCTTCTCGAAAACAGAACAGGTTTAAATGCCAAATCAATTGAAAAAGATTGGTGGGTTACATTGGCATTAAAAGCACTTTTTAGTGGTTCTTATGCTTCTCATTTGGTTTTCAAAGGAGGAACATCGCTCAGTAAATGCTGGCATTTGATTGATCGATTTTCAGAGGATATTGATTTAGCAATTGATAGAGAATTCTTGGGTTTTGCTGGTGATTTGACCAAAAGAGAAATTGGCAAGAAACTTCGTAAAGCATCCTGCACCTTAGTCAGGGGAGAGATGAGAGAAGAAATTGAAAAATTTATTTTAGATAGCGGTATTGATAAAGAACAGTTTAAATTGGATGTAAATATTACGGCAGAAAGCAACGTTGATCCTGAAACACTGTTTTTACATTACGAATCTGTTTTAGATAATTCGGATTACATCTTTAATACCGTAAAAATAGAGATTGGCTCTCGTTCACTGATGGAGCCATCTGAAGGTGTTACAATTAAATCAATTATAGGAGAATTACTTCCAACAGCAGATTTTGCAGATACAGACTTTGTAGTACAAGCCGTTTTACCAAAGAGAACCTTGCTTGAAAAAACATTTCTACTACATGAATTATTTCAAAGTGTAACGATTGGAAAAGACATTAATAGAATGTCCAGACATTTATACGACTTAGAAAGGTTGATGGATAGCAAATACTGCGAAGATATATTAAGCGACAGTATTTTGTACAACGAAATCATCAAACATCGTGAACAGTTTACTTCTATGGCCGGAGTTGATTATTCGACGCATCAGCCACAGACAATACGTTTCGTTCCACCAGATTCAGCACTGAAAGATTGGGAAAAAGATTATTTGCTTATGCAAGAAAATATGATTTATGGCGAGTCATTAAGCTTTAAATTGCTGATGGAGAGAATTAGGGAACTAAATGAGAGATTTAATGCTGTTACATTATAACAATTTATGTTTTATACCACCTCAGTCAGCTTTAAACTGACCAATACGATATGAAACAAAACTATCTAAACTATTATTTCTTCACCAAATGGCTCAATTCCGGATTGTTCCTGATGCGTTCCATCTCATCCACGATAATCTGAGCCACTTCTTGTTTGATTCGATTGTAATTTTTGTCAATTTCTTGCTTCATGTTATCGTTGCCTTCGCTATCCACAAAGGATGCAATTTCAGGAATCATTTTGTAGGCTTTTGTTTCGGCAGCAACTTTAGTATTGTCCACTACGATTTCTGCATGGAAAATCTTTTGTTCAATACGTTCCTCAAAATTATCGGAGACAGCTCCCACAAAAACACCTTGTGTCAGGTTACTTATTTTTGAAGCTGGAATAAGACTGTCCAATTGAGTGCTTAATGAAGTGGATTTATCTTGACGATTGATAGTCATCGATTGGCGCAATTGTAGCACCTTACCAAAACGATCAGATAGGTTCTTAGCTGTTTCGCCCACTACTTGTCCGCTAAAAATATTCCCTACCGTATTATGAATTACTTTTGCTTCCTTGTCGCCATAATCTCGGTTCAATTGACTATAGTCTTGAAATCCAAGACAAACAGCCACTTTGTTACTACGGGCAGTAGCAATCAGATTATCCAATCCACGAAAGTAGATAGTCGGTAACTCATCAATGATAACCGAGCTTTTGAGCTGTCCTTTCTTGTTGATAAGCTTTACAATACGACTGTTATACAATCCTAGTGCTGCCGAATAAATACTTTGGCGATCCGGATTATTCCCCACACAAAGGATTTTAGGTGCTTCGGGGTTATTGATATCGAGTGTAAAATCATCACCGGTCATTACCCAATAGAGCTGTGGAGAAATCATTCGGGACAGTGGAATTTTGGCAGATGCAATTTGTCCTTGAAGCTGATCTTGCGCTCCACCTTCCCATGCATCCATAAATGGTGATAGGTAATTTTCGAGGTCGGTATACGAAGTCAGAATAGTAAAAGTATCGGAATACTTCTTATTCAAAAACTCAATGGCATGCGGAAACGTGCAATACTTTCCATTCTTATAAATCTTCAAATACCAAATTATGGCAGCCAATAGAATAATTGGTGATTCGACAAAGAAGTCACCTTGCTTTTGTATCCAACTACGGTTCAAGTTAAGCATAATGGTATAGGCACTTTCGTAGGCATCGCTAATATCCGTCATAAATGTAGGGTTAATGGGATTGCAACGATGGCTTTTTCTTGGATTATCGAAATTGATGACGTAGAATTTGGGAGCTACTTTATACTTATCACGATGTTTGAGCAAATGGTTATATGCTATGGTTGATAAATCGTCGAACTTAAAATCATAAATATACATGGCAAACCCTTTTTCTATCTGCTGTTTGATGAAATTATTGACCACTGCATACGATTTACCACTACCGGGCGTACCCAACACGATGGTAGCCCGAAAGGGATTGACTATGTTTATCCAACCATCCCATTGCTTCTTTTTGTACCAGAATTTGGTAGGCAAATTGACGGAATACTCATTCTCCATTAACCGGGTTTCCTGCATAAAACTTTCATTTTCATTGTTGAATACATCGTCCATTAAGCTGTTATCCAATAATCTACTCATATACAAACCTGCTATCAGCATACAAATATAACCCATGGTTAAGGTGAAAATGTAAAAAGATACGTTTGCCAGTATGGGTAATGGTAAAGAAAGTATCCACCAATTCAGAAAGAACAGTTGAGTTCCAATAATCAGCAGTACACTAATTTTAGTCCAGGAAATCTTCTCTTCTTTCACTCCTTTGGTGCCCAAGCATGACAAAGCCAGAAAGACGACTGCGAACAACTTTGTCCACAGGATAGAGGAAAATAATCCTCCCGTTCGCTGAAAGCCCAGTAGGATTTTGTTCAATGTTTCGATAGTCAGGTTCCATTGTTGGAAAGCTTCATAACAATACCAGTAAATATTTATTAGTACGAACAATATACTGATGGCTCGCATAAATTCCATGACTTTTGCCAAACCTCTTAAATCATCTTCTTGTTGCATAATGTTTTAGTTTTATAGTTCGAATTCTTTTGTTTCTAGTTATTGCACTTGTAGTTTATCTATCGTCAGTATTCTTATCAAATCGGTTTTTTCCGTTTCTTCTTTTTTCTCATTCTTCGGATAAAAGCTTCTTCCTCCGAATCAGTTCCACCGTTCGTCTCCATTCTGAATAAATTGATAGACTCATTGGTATTTTCATCATCGTGCTCAGACTTGAAATCAGTCTTATCAGGATGTCTGATATTACGATTGGAATCTTCATGTGGTTGTTTGTCATTACCCACTTTCGATGAGTTGAAAAGATCATTAAAGACATTTGCAGAGAACTCCTTACCCAATCGAGAGCCATTAAGCACGCATTTGTTTTGTTGGTCAATAAACGTTACTCCATAAATACGCCCGGCATCATTTTGTCGAAATACGACATTAATTCTGTTAGCAGCCAGTTGCTTTTCAAACTCAGCCCGATTTCCGGATGATTTCATTGCTGTGGTTATAATGGCTTTACTTCTATTCTTCAATTGTTTATGCTTAATAAGTTCACCGGATTGCAGCATGCGTTGTTGCAGTGCCTCATATCCAACTGTTTTTCCAAACAGAGACGATTTAAACGGTTTTCCAATCCGTTCACCCTTGTCATCTGTTGCCGAATAGACCAATCCGTTAAACATTTTGTCGGCTGTTCCACCTTTGATTTCGTCAACCGTAATTTTGTACAATGACAACAAAGCTTTGTATTCGCCCATAGTCTGAAAATGATAGGATTTCACCAACGGACGAATAACACTTGCTATCTGATTTTTAAGATTTTTTTCACCATACGCTATTCCTTTTATTGAAAATTCCGGTTGTTTTTCCTTCTTATCGGCAGCTATCAAATGATACTTTTGTTCTATTTGTCGGCAAATCTCCATAGATTTGCGAAATTCAAAGTTGTGATCCAATTTTTTTCCATTTTCGTCCACCCGAACCGATACAATGTGGAGATGATGACGGTCAATATCCTCATGTTTGTACACGATAAAAGGTTGGTTGCCATAACCCAATTTTTCAATATACTCCTGCGCTATTTCTGAAAGCTGGTCATCCGTCAAAACATCTTTCGGGTCGGGATTTAGTGATATATGCAAAATAGGGCTTTCCGTTTTTTGGTTAGCTGCCAGATATGGTTCAAACGAGCGCAGACAAACACCTACCGTATAATTCCCATCCCGGGATTCTATCATCCTATTTGTAAGAATCACTTTGGCTTGCTGCTCATCTACCTTGGTTTGATTGTAGGCTAATGCTCCAAAAATTGAACTACCCGAACTGATTTTTGCTACCATTTTTTAGGGTTATTTCTTAGTATTGGTATCACGTGTTATTGATTCTGCATTCGTTGAACCATATATCTTCACTTCAAATTCTTGTGTCAGGTCGATAATCTGACGGTTCAAAACGACCAGTTCAAGGGTTGCTTTCTCCAGTTTGGCCAGATAGTAAAGGGCTTTTTTCTCCTCAAAAGCAAACTTTATGGACTTTACCGCCTGATTATAATTGACCCCAATGGCACGGAACTGTGAGTGAAAAGTTGTCAATCGCATGTAATAATCCATTTCTGCCTTATCCAATTTGACAACCCGAATGGCTTTATCGAAGATGCAAGCGGTGATAAAGTGTGCTTTCACCTTCATTCCAGACGTATCAAAGCGACCTAAAAATGCGGCATGTTCGGCTTCAGTGAAACTTATGGAGTAACGAAATATGGCCGGATCACTTTTCGGAATCCTCCCTGCTTTGGATTTACATGTTAGTTTTATCTCCTCTTTATTCATATCATTTGAATTCTACTTTTGAGCTATTTGCTCCATAAATCATTCTTCAAAAGCACCAACTTCGGCGGGGCTTTTTCCCCCTGAAAGGGCAAGTCATTTTGAGATGCTGAAAGAATTTCAAGCATCTCAAAATACAACTTGCCATTTGCTAAGTGCAAATACCATTAGCGTTATTGAGTGCCTATTGACCTTAATGAAATTCTCTTCGTTCATGACAGCGCAAAAGTAGTTTCTGTTTATGGACTGTACTATAGCTTGTTATAGGACAAAGTAGGACTGTATGTGCCAAACGAAGACAGTTTGAAAAAGAGGGTGGTTTAATGTCTTTATTTGTGGAAATATTGAATTAAATCTTTCTTGATAACAAAAAATCAGGTATGATTGAAAAAGGTTTTTAAAGATTGAAAACTTGATTTCATGACAACATGCATTCTTGAAACCAAGACACCAAGAAGTCTTGACACCAATATAGTATGTGTTCTTGAAAACTATAAAATATAAAAACAGACATGCTTGAAAACAGGAATGACTTAGAGCAATAAATCAACCCAGAATTAAAAACATAAAAAATGATTGACATGAAGAAAGAAACATTGTTCGTTGCCTTTTCCACTCAAAAGGGTGGAGTGGGCAAAACCACCTTCACCGTATTAGCGGCTAGTTACCTGTATTACCTCAAAGGCTACAACGTGGCTGTATTGGATTGCGATTTTCCCCAATACAGCATTAATGCCATGCGAAAACGGGATACACAACAAATAGAGATGGATGACTATTACAAACTTATGGCCTATAACCAATTCAAGCGATTGAATAAAAAAGCCTATCCGATTATTTGCTGTTCACCTGAGGATGCCATCGCATCTGCAAACAACTTCTTAGCCTCTTCAGAAGTAAAGTTCGATGTGGTGTTTTTTGATCTGCCCGGCACTGTGAATAGTGTCGGGGTCTTGCAATCTTTGGCAAACATGGATTACATTTTCACACCCATTATTGCAGACCGCTTGGTGTTGGAAAGTTGCCTTTCCTTTGCACTTTCGGTCAATGAGTTGCTGGTCAATAATACAAGCTTGCGACTGAAAGAGCTTCATCTTTTCTGGAATCAGGTGGATGGCCGTGAAAAAACAGATTTGTATGAAATCTATGAAAAATCCATCCATGAATTTGGACTACCGCTACTTCGCACCTTTATCCCTGACACCAAACGCTACAACAAGGAATTATCCGGAAATCGGAAACCCGTGTTTCGTTCCACCTTATTCCCTGCAGATAAACGATTGATAAAAGGCAGTCATCTTGAAGAGTTACTAATTGAAATTGCTCACATCATCAAACTATAAATCCCATGGCAAAGCAAACTACTATCCCCAAAGTGGACGAGGATTTTATGCGGGAAATGATTTCGCAGGGTTTTCCCAGTAAAAAAGAAACTTCCATCGAAAATGATCTCTCGGTTATCAAAGAAGATGAACCGAGCATGGAAAATTCTAAATCTAAAGAAGCACCCACAAGAAAACGAAATGCCCAAACGGACTATCGTAAGACCTACTTTGGAAAAGTAGACCTTTCCGATAGGCAAAGTATTTATATCTCAAGAGAGACTCATTTGACCCTCTTTAATGTCGTCAGCATGATTGGCGGACACAAGGCCACCATTAGTAGCTATGTGGAAAACATTATCCTCCAACATTTGGAAAGCCACAAAGAAGAAATCAATAACCTGTATGAAATCCAATACAAAAAACCGATACAATAATGATAAAACTATTGATAATATCCTCCATTCTGTATCTCGTTTGGGTACTGCTTTATCTGCGACGAACCCGAATAAAAAGGTTCTTTTATCCGAAAGCTGACTTACCAATCAATCCTCCAATTTATCTCAATGATGACGACGTGATGGGAAAAACAAAAATACTCTTGAGCCATATTGCGACAAACGATGACAGCCTGAGACAGATTGAAAAACCTGTTGAAATCGCCATTACATTTGAGGCGTCCAATGAAATATCGAAGTCGGCTATGTTGAAAGACAGTGAATTGGACAGTGCATTTTCCAACTCGCCCGAACCAATGGATTTGGATATTGAATGTGAGCATGAGGAAGTCGAATTGCTGGAGGAGGAAGATTTGAATTGCTTTATAGACGATGAACTTACCGAATCAGCTACCGGCATTCGATATGATGAGATGGAAAATTTAATTCAGGTCATGCAACAAACTGGTATCTCACAAGAAGCAGAATTGAATGCTGTGAACACGATTCAACAGATGAATCAAACGGAGCTATTCCAACTTATGGTCTCACAAATTGAGGGTGGCAAGGAACGGGTCACTGAAATGATGAACAAGTACAATCCGGATGCTTTGGAAACAATTCCAATTTTTGCTGAAACCAGGAATGCTGATTTTGAAAAATTCGAGATAAACAATTTTTTATAAGCACCTAATCACAGATATTTTAAAACTCATTATATGACTAACAAAAAAGTATTTCTAACGGCAGCCTGCTTAGTGGCTGCTTATGTATCGGTTCATGCTCAGGGAAATGGTTCGGGTGGTATCACCGAGGCTACCACCATGATAACTTCCTATTTCGAACCGGCTACCAAGTTGGTCTATGCCATCGGAGCCGTTATCGGTTTGATAGGTGGTATGAAGGTGTATAGCAAGTTTTCTTCGGGTGACCCAGATACCAGCAAGACGGCAGCCTCATGGTTTGGAGCGTGCATCTTCCTGATAGTGGCAGCTACCGTTTTACGTTCTTTTTTCCTGTAAGATCATGGCAGATTATCCAATCAATAAAGGTATCGGCAAGTCGGTAGAGTTCAAAGGACTGAAAAGCCAGTATCTTTTCCTCTTTGCAGGTGGACTGCTGGCCATCTTTGTGCTCTTCGTCATTCTGTTTATGACAGGTATCGGTCAATGGTTCTGTATCGGTTTTGGAGTTATTTCATCTTCAGTTCTTGTATGGAAAACTTTTGCTATGAATCACAAATACGGTGAATATGGACTAATGAAGTTGAGTGCTGTTAGGAGCCATCCAACATATTTACTCAACCGCAAGCGGTTTCCCCGATTATTCAAACACATCCATAAAAAACAATTATGAGAAACACATTAAAAGCTGCAATGCTGGAAAGCAAGTTCCCGATTTGGGGCGTGGAAATGGGTTGCATCATTTCGAAGGATGCAGACATTACGGTTGCCTTCAAAGTGGAACTTCCCGAACTCTTTACCGTGACGGCAAAAGAATACGAAGCGATACATTCTTCGTGGACAAAAGCTGTAAAGGTACTTCCCGATTATTCCATCGTACACAAACAGGATTGGTATATCAAGGAACAATATACACCGGAAATCAAACAGGATGAAATGAGTTTTCTTTCCAGAAGTTTTGAACGACATTTCAATGAGCGTCCCTATCTGAATCATACCTGTTACCTCTTTCTGACCAAGACCACCAAAGAGCGTTCACGAATGCAAAGCAACTTTTCAACCTTGTGTCGCGGTTCGATTATTCCTAAAGAGCTTCGGGATAAAGAAACCATAGAGCGTTTTTTGGAAGCTGTCGGACAATTTGAAAGAATAGTAAATGATGGCGGATTTATTTCCCTTACACGATTGAACACAGATGAGATTGTGGGAACAGACGACAAGGCGGGAATCGTAGAAAAATACTTTTCGCTGTCTCAGGAAAATACGACTACACTCAAAGACATTACGATGAAACCAGAGGAAATGCGCATTGGGGACAATGCTCTTTGCTTGCATACATTGTCGGATGTGGACGACTTGCCTGCCAGCGTAGGGACGGATATTCGCTACGAAAAACTGTCTACAGACCGTTCCGATTGTCGGTTATCCTTTGCTTCTCCTGTAGGGTTACTGCTTTCCTGCAACCATATTTACAATCAATACCTGTTTATTGATGACAGTGTCGAAAACCTGCGTAAATTCGAGAAAATGGGACGTAATATGCACTCATTATCCAAATATAGTCGAAGCAACCAAATCAACAAAGAATGGATTGATAAATACTTGAACGAAGCTCATAGCTTTGGGCTTTGTTCTATCCGTTGTCATTGCAACGTAATGGCCTGGAGCGATGACCGGGAGGAACTTAAACACATTAAAAATGATGTAGGTAGCCAGTTGGCACTTATGGAATGTAAGCCCAGACACAATACTGTGGACACTCCAACTCTCTTTTGGGCAGGAATTCCAGGCAATCAAGCCGATTTTCCGGCAGAAGAAAGTTTTTACACGTTCATCGAACAGGGAATTTGCTTTTTTACAGAAGAGACAAATTACAAAAGTTCCGTTTCCCCTTTCGGGATTAAAATGGTGGATAGACTGACCGGTAAACCAATTCATGTGGATATTTCCGACTTACCCATGAAAAAAGGAATTATCACCAACCGTAACAAGTTTATACTCGGTCCATCAGGTAGTGGAAAATCTTTTTTTACGAATCACATGGTTCGGCAGTATTATGAACAAGGTTCACATGTACTCTTAATTGATACCGGAAATAGTTACCTCGGACTGTGTGAATTGATTCACCGCAAGACATTGGGGGAAGATGGGGTTTATTTTACCTATTCAGAACAAAACCCGATAGCGTTCAATCCTTTCTTCACCGAGGATGGCGTATATGATATTGAGAAAAGGGAAAGTATAAAAACATTGATTCTAACCTTGTGGAAACGAAATGATGAACCTCCAACACGTGCTGAAGAAGTGGCTCTTTCCAATGCAGTCAGCCTGTATATTGAAAAAATAAAAACGAAGGAATTTGCTCCAAGTTTCAATAGTTTTTACGAGTATGTAAAAACGGATTATCATGAAGTTCTTATCGGGAAAAAAGTCCGTGAAAAGGATTTTGATATTGCTAATTTTTTGAATGTACTAGAGCCATACTACAAAGGCGGCGAATATGATTACCTGCTGAATTCGGACAGGCAGATTGATTTGCTTTCCAAACGATTTATCGTTTTCGAACTGGACAACATTAAAGACCATCCCATTCTGTTTCCAATTGTCACTATCATCATAATGGAAGTTTTTATCAACAAAATGAGACGGCTAAAGGGAATTCGAAAAGTTATCCTAATTGAAGAAGCATGGAAAGCGATTGCTAAAGAAGGAATGGCTGAATATATCAAATACCTTTTCAAGACAGTTCGTAAATATTTCGGGGAAGCAATAGTGGTTACGCAGGAAGTGGAAGATATTATCGCTTCTCCCATAGTCAAGGAATCCATCATCAACAATTCTGACTGTAAGATTCTCTTGGATCAGCGCAAGTACATGAATAAGTTTGATTCCATTCAGACATTACTCGGACTCACTGAAAAAGAAAAGGCTCAGATACTTTCAATCAATCTGGCAAATAACCCGAACCGATTATACAAAGAGGTTTGGATAGGCTTGGGAGGCACTCAATCTGCCGTATATGCTACAGAAGTGTCTATGGAGGAATATCTGACTTATACCACCGAAGAATCGGAGAAAGTTGAATTATTCAATCTGGTGGAAAAACTGGATGGCAATATTGAACTGGCGATAAAACAACTCTCAGAGACAAAACAGAAAGATAAATAATCAATTAGCAATTTCTATCAATATCAACTATTCAAATCAATTTAAAAAACTCATTATTCAAATGAAAACAAAAATCTATCTAGTAGCCATCTTTCTGATGACTTGTGTGCTGGCTTCGAAAGCCCAGTTCGTAACCTTTGACCCTTCCAACCTGGCTCAAAGCATCGTGAACACGACCAAGCAAGTGATTGAAACTTCGACCACTGCCTCGAACATGGTGAACAATTTTAAAGAAACCGTAAAACTCTATGAGCAGGGTAAGAAGTATTATGATGCATTGAAATCAGTCAACAATTTAGTCAAGGATGCCAAGAAGGTACAACAAACCGTCCTGATGGTTGGTGAAATTTCAGACATGTATGTGACTAGTTTTCAAAAAATGCTCACGGATAAGAATTACACTGTTGAAGAATTGGGAGCTATTGCTTTTGGATATTCCAAATTACTGGAACAAAGTGGTGACTTGCTCGTCGAATTAAAAACGGTTGTAAGCTCCAATGGACTCTCCATGACAGATAAGGAACGATTAGATATTATTGACCGAACTTACAATGCGGTGAAAAAGAACCGCAATTTGGTCAACTACTACACCAAAAAGAATATCGCAGTGAGCTATTTGCGTTCCCAACGGACTGGTGACACGAATCGGGTGTTGGCATTATACGGGACAATTGACGAAAAATACTGGTAAGCTATGCTATCATCCATTGAATTCGATAACCTCCACCAGATTCTGCGGAGTCTGTATGTGGAGATGATGCCGCTCTGTTCCAATATGGCAGGGGTGGCCAAAGGGATTGCCGGGCTCGGTGCATTGTTTTATGTAGCTTCCCGGGTATGGCAATCCTTGGCTAGAGCCGAACCAATTGATGTCTATCTGCTGCTACGTCCCTTTGCTATCGGTTTATGCATTATGTTCTTTCCTACTATTGTACTAGGAACCATCAGCGGGGTATTGAGTCCTATCGTGCGCGGGACGAACCAAATGCTCCAATCACAAACCTTCGATATGGTTGGCTATCAAAAACAAAAAGACAAACTCGAATATGATGCTGCTTTGAAAAATCCGGCAACAGCCTATCTGGTGAGCAACGAGGAATTTGATAAACAATTGGAAGAATTGGGCTGGAGTGCCACCGATCTAGCCACTATGACAGGAATGTATGTGGAAAAAGGAATATACAGCATGAAGAAAACGATTCGGGATTCATTTAGGGAATTGTTGGAAATGTTGTTTCAAGCGGCTTCGTTGGTCATTGATACTATCCGTACTTTTTTCCTAATAGTGCTAGCTGTCCTTGGACCCATTGCCTTTGCGATCAGTGTGTGGGACGGTTTTCAATCTACCATGACTCAATGGATAACCCGCTATGTGAGCGTGTATCTATGGCTTCCGGTGTCTGATTTATTTAGTACCATACTTGCGAAAATACAGGTTTTGATGTTGCAAAATGATATATCGGAATTGCAGAATAATCCCAATTATTCTATCGATTCTTCCAACGGTGTCTATATCGTTTTTATGATTATTGGCATTATCGGCTATTTCACTATCCCAACTGTAGCAGGTTGGATTATTCAAGCTGGAGGCATGGGTAATTATGGACGCAATGTCAGCAGTACTGCAGGTAAAGCGGGATCAATAGCAGGTGGTGTTGCCGGAGCGGCAGCAGGAAATGTGGGTGGTCGACTTCTTGGAAAATAAATTTTAAAGTAAAAAAAAATGGAATTCAAATCATTAAAGAACATAGAATCGAGTTTCAAGCAGATTCGACTCTTCAGCATTATTTTTCTATGCCTGTGCACTGCCATTACAGGATACGCTCTGTGGAGTTCATACAATTTCGCAGAAGCACAACGACAGAAAATTTATGTGCTTGACAATGGGAAATCGCTAATGCTGGCACTCTCGCAAGACTTATCACAAAACAGACCGGTAGAAGCGCGCGAACATGTAAGGCGCTTTCATGAACTTTTCTTCACTCTGTCGCCTGATAAAGCTGCAATAGAGAGTAATATCAAAAGAGCTTTGTTTCTTTCGGACAAAAGTGCCTTCAACTATTATTCGGATTTATCGGAGAAAGGATACTATGCCCGAATTGTTTCGGGCAATATCAACCAAGCCATTCAGGTGGATAGTGTGGTCTGCAATTTCGACAAGTATCCGTATCAAGTAATGACCTACGCCAGGCAACTAATTATTCGCGAGAGCAATGTGACAGAACGTAGTTTGATAACGCATTGCCAGCTATTGAATTCGGTACGAAGCGACAATAATCCTCAGGGTTTCACCATAGAAACTTTTGAGATAGTGGACAATAAAGACCTTACGGTCACTAATAGGTGAAATAATGGAAATAATAAATAAAATATTGCAATTCAGATGTAGGATGGAAGAAAAATTGCAAAGCTATTGTGATTCTCTCTCGCCTAAGAAAAGGCTTGTCTCTGTAGTAGTATTAGGTTCAGTTTTTGGAATTATTTCGCTCTATTTTTCACTTTCAGCCATTTCCAGTATCAACAAAGCGGATCAAGAGCAAATTAAAATTGAACATATCAATCAGCTGAAACTGCATTCAACCCATAGTATTCAACAACAAAATCTCAAACAATATGAAAGACAAGAATGAGTGCGACAACCTTCAAAAAGAGCCGCTAACGGTTGAACAAAAGCTACGGCAAAAGAAAATGCTTATCTATCCCTTGCTGTTCATTGTCTTTGGATTAAGTATCTGGTATATTTTTTCTCCTTCGAAGTCGGAGAAACTCAAGGGAACGAAAGGTTTTAATACCACGATTCCCATGCCTAAAAACAAGGATTTGACAGATGATAAGAAAGCAGTTTTTGAACAAGCTAAATTGGAAGAAAACCAAGGGGAACAAAAGCGCTCCTTACAAAGTCTAGCTTCCATGTTCAACGCTGAAATGAAGAGTCCGGACGCTTCAGAATTAGAAAAGGAACCTGAGACACAATTGAATCATGTTGGTGAAAAGATTTATAGTAGCAACAATCGAAGTAGAGAGCATATTGCCAAAATCCAAAGTTCCAACAATGCCTACAATCAAGTCAATCGAAACTTAGGTAGTTTCTTTGAATCGTCGAAAGTAAATCCAGATACTAAACCAACAAATCGGAAAATGGATGGGCTATCGGCGAGAATTCAGGAAAGTGACAATCGAAAAAGCACCATTGCCGACCAAATTGAATTGATGGAAAAATCCTATCAAATGGCAGCCAAGTATATTCCGCAAGGGCAAAATCAAGGACAGGTAATTGGAGGACAAAATTATCAATCAACAAGTTCTTCGCTCCTGAGCTCGAAAAAGAAAAGGCAGATTTCCAATATCAATCAACAACTAGAACAAATAGTTTCAAGTCTGCCCCAAGCTGTGGATTCAGCTGAAATGAGTAACAGCCAAAAAACCAGCAACAAGGGATTTTATACAGCTATTGGACAAAATCTATTGGAAGATAGAAACACTGTCAAAGCTTGTGTTCATGAGAATTGTTCACTGGTCAACGGTCAAAGTGTTCGATTACGACTACTTGAACCTGTACAAATTGGGAAATTCAGAATACCTCCAAATACTCTGATTTCAGGTGAAGCAAAGATACAAGGGGATCGTTTGATAATTTCTATTCAGAGTTTGGAATATCGGGGGAATATTTATTCAATAGAACTCACGGTATATGACACAGATGGGCAGGAAGGGATTTTTATCACGGGTTCGTTGGAGATAAATGCCTTTAAGGAAATGGTGGGGAATATTGGCTCCAATATGGGAACGAGTATCTCACTTACTCAATCAGCCGGTCAACAGCTGCTATCCGGTCTAGGAAAAGGACTTATCCAAAGTGGTTCGCAATACATGACTAAAAAGGTGCAAACCGTTACAGTTAAACTAAAAGCGGGATACAAAGTCTTGCTGCTTATGAACCAAGAATAGCTGTTCAGAAAAATATTTAATCAGAGAAGTTCCACTTCTTATAAACAATCCATTAAAATGAATAAAATAAGATTATTGCTGATGTTGCTTATTGGAATCCTTTTTTCAATACAGGCACAAACAACCAAAAGAGACTTTTACGAGGGGTTGACCAAGAAAATAAGTTACGACAAGATGATAGCGCCTTATGGCATGGAAGTTACTTTTGATAAGACCGTCCACATTATTTTTCCGGCGGCTATTAAGTATATTGACCTTGGTTCTGCGAATATCATTGCTGGTAAAGCCGATGGTGCGGAGAATGTTATCCGTGTAAAAGCTGCCGTCCGGAATTTCAAGACTGAAACCAATTTTTCTGTGATTACCGAAGAGGGCAGTTTCTATACATTCAACGTAAAATATGCCAACGAACCGCTCTTAATGAGTATGGAAATGAAGGATTTCATACACGATGGCGATACAATATCGCACCCAAACAATGCTTTGGAAGTCTATCTCAAAGAATTGGGGAATGAATCGCCCATGATGGTGCATCTGATCATGAAATCAATCTACAAGAATGATCGAAGAGAAATCAATCATATCGGTAGTCGGAAATTCAGTATTCAGTACCTGCTTAAGGGTATTTACACCCTTAACGGACTACTTTATTTCCATACCCAAATCACTAATTCATCGAATGTACCTTTCGATTTGGATTTTATCACCTTCAAAATCGTGGACAAAAAAGTAATGAAACGTACTGCTATTCAGGAAACGGTCATTTTCCCCATTCGGGCATTCAACTATGCCACACGCATAGCTGGAAAAAGTAGTGAACGTACTGTGTTTGTCATGGATAAATTCACGATTCCGGATGACAAGGAGTTTATCGTAGAGTTGAATGAGAAGAATGGCGGTCGTCATCAACGCTTCGTAGTGGAAAACAGTGATATTGTCAGTGCCAGATTAATCAATGAATTAAAAATCAAGTAAAATGAAAAGGATATTTTTATTAATTATACTGTATGGTTTTCTATTTGAGTGTCTAAACGCACAACGCTATTTGCCCGGGCAACAAGGAATTCAACTTACTGTTGGGACAGTAAATGGGATAAACCCTCAACAGGCATTTTATGGTGGCGTCTCTCTTTCCACTTACACTCAGAACGACAGTCGTTGGATGCTCGGAGTTGAGTTCCTTCAAAAGCAACTTAATTACGAGCATATACTAATTCCGGTAACTCAATTTACGGGCGAAGGGGGATATTATTACAGTTTCCTTTCAGACCCAAGTAAGACTTTTCACTTATCCATTGGTGCATCGGGCTTAGTAGGATACGAAACCAGCAATTGGGGAAACAAAACGCTTTATGATGGTGCTACAATTGTAAATAAAGATGCATTTGTATATGGAGGTGCAGTGACACTGGAACTTGAAACCTTTATTACTGACCGAATCATTCTTTTAGTTAATGCCAGGGAGCGGGTACTGTGGTGTACGTCTGTAGGAAAGTATTCAACTCAATTGGGTGTCGGAGCTAAGTATATTATTAATTGAAAATACAAATAAGCACAAACAAATAATTTTATGAAAAAGACTATTATAATGGGCATGATAGCTGCCATGGCTCTGCTATCCACTGGTTGTCATGATAAGTTGGAGGTTCAACAGATGTACGAATTTTCAGTCACGACCATGCCACTTCAAGCAAAAATTGGTATTATTGAATCGGTCAAAATGCAGTTCAAACTTATTCGAACACAAAAATATGATGGTGCGAAGTATTACTACAACTTCTTTCAGACAGCAGGATATGGATTTTTCTCAGATGGAAATAATAATAATCTTTCTCCCAACGTAAATTATGAACTGAAGGGTGATACACTCAATCTATATTACACTTCTTTTTCTGTGGTGAAACAAACAATTGATGTCACTATTCGGGATAATTTCAATCAGGAACACAAGGTTACTTTTAATTTCGAGCATGATCCGAATTATAGTTATTTTATCAAACCGGAGAGTCCGATTGATTTAAAATAATCCATTCCATACTTATCAATATAGGATACTTTGAATCCAATTGCGCATAATAGCTGTCAAAAACGGGAACTAACTTTAGGTGGGCGAATCTAGCCTGAAAAAGTTGTTCTCGTTTTTTTTTATCATTTAAACCAACCTGTAAGCACGTTTTATCTTCCACACGAAGTGTAAACATGTGTTTTATTGCGCGAAGTGCTAAAAACTATAACTTTATTTAGCGTTTGAATTATTTTATTCCGAGCGGTAGCAAATAATTAAACGCTGAATGTAGTTTATCCGCTGTACCTATTTAAAACATTTTGATTGTTTTTTTCTTAGGTTCAAAAAAAATATTGTCTTTAAAAACAGGCATGTTGTTTTGGTCATTTATTTCAGGTTCATAGAACATTGATCCTGAATTTCTTTAAATGTTGGAAAGCAGGAAATAAGTTTTCCAGTACCATGTTCAGAAAAAGTAAGAATTATTTACGAAAACTTATTCTTACTTTTCAACATTATCAAACTCTATCAGAACGTGTTTTTTTGAGTGGATACCGGGGCTCGAAGTGTCAGGCGAGAAAAAAATAGATTATGTCCGCTGTCCCCAATTGGAAAATCTATTATGACTTTTATGCTACCCCAGAAAAACAAACTGGCATAAAAGTAATAAAAGGTTTTGGGGCACTATTCCCGAGTTGCCAATATAGACCCAAAGAAACTAAAGAAATACAACACGCTAAATATAAGCTACAGATGCAATTTTGTGCTGTTGTCCAAATAGTCTGCCCTTAAAAAAACATCCCACTTGAACAAATAGTGCCAAGTGGGATATTTAAGCAAATTAAATAACCGTTATGTAAATCACTTCAGGCGGTTTTGCATAATAGCACAATCAGTAGAAGCAGACTTCTCAACATAGTCTGTAAAAAGAACACCCATTTTATAATCTTTCCCATACGTAGCAGAAAAACGTCTAAGATTCATATTGCAAATATTAGAAAGCCCTTCCAAGTCTTTAGCAAGATACATATTGGCTAGTGATTCTTTAGTCTTGTTAAAGTCATCAACATTTGGCGTAAGAGCCCAATTTAACACAAATATTTTCCCTGGCTTACTATAATTCGATTTCAGTTTAGATAACTGATCAGCATGCATTTGTTCATTATTTGTAGTATTAGAGTAATTATCATACACACCATCTAAACTAAAGAATCCATTATTTTTATAAAATGAATCATTTTGACCAGCATACAGAACAATTACTTTAGAGCCTCCAGCACCGCTATTTACAACTTCATCATAAGTCAGATTACAATACGACTTCCCGCCTGTGCTATTTTTATAAATATAATTTATAAGATAATTTTGAATTAAATTAACAAAAGCTTTGTGATTCTTGTCTGTACTAATTTCACTATGAGCAAAAGTCAATTTGTTGAAATTACTAAACGCATCGAGACGAAGCACTACAACCTCGCCATGAGTACTATTCATAAATGTTTGCAAATCATTTAATATATCTTTAAATGACCCACTCAACATTCCACCATGATAAGCATAAAATGCAGTACTATCACCTGCAACCACATCATTATCATAATGAGGTCTAAGGTCAAAAAAGCGAATACCAACTTTCAACTGATCAATAATTGATAAATCCTGTGCTTTGGCAAAAGGAGCAACAGATGAAGCTGGTAATAATGACATTTTATCAAATACACAATTACTAAAAACAATTCTCTTACTTGAAATGTTAATGTTGAATGTCCCAGCATCATGGCTGCCAGGTATACAAATCTCATATAAATGTTTACCACTGAGATTCTGACTTTCTGCTTCCATCCATTTCATACGGTCAATAAACAAGGATGTTGAATATTGAAGACTTTTTTCATTTGAAGGCAAAAGTTTTTTTGCTGAATGAGTCTGAATTACCATTGAACCATTACAATCTATAGCTACACCAGGAGTGTCTATAGAGCCAGATTCATAAAAATAAGTACCTTTGTCAAATAAAGCAGATTTTCCCCAAACAACGCTTTTAGAAGAACTATTTAATGTTCCAACTATTTTATACATTTCGCCGCTTAAAACATGAGTTTCAATTACATCTCCTTTATCCGTAAGAGCTATATCTCCTCTATTCCCTTTGCCATACGATTTAGCGACTCCCCAAGCAATTGTTTTGCTACCAGAATTAATTATTCCAACCTGACAATACAAATTTGAATTTGCATCATGATATATAGCAATTACTTCGTTTTTATTATTCACTGCAACTTCAGGAGCATAACCCGATGCAAACTGACTATTATCGCCAAAATTAATTGACTTACTATTTGCATTAATAATTCCAACTTTACTGTAAAGATTTGCATCGGAACGATGAACTTCTACACATATCTTAGCATTATTCATAGCAATATCCGGTTCTTCTCCATTTCCATAGTTAACACTACCTCCCCAGGAAACAGTTCCATTGTTAAGTAAACCAACATGATACCATGTTTTATAATATGTATCAAATTTATAAAGCCAGATCCAACCGTACTTTACCCAACTTCCAGAAGTCGATTGCATCGGTGAACGATGAATTTCAACAGCAACGTTATCATCATTGAGTGCAATGGACGGATCACATCCTATGTCATAGCTTACACTACCATTCCAATTTACATTCATTTGATCGGTAACACCTGTATGGTACCATAATAGATTACTAAAGATAGAGCTTCTGTGGACCTCTAACACATTTTTATTGACATTTATAGCTATTGCAGGGTCAATTCCACTATCATATTCTACTGATAATCCGAAGTTAACATCCTTATTGCTATAAATATAAGAAGACGATATTGGTCCTATCTGAGCAGATACAGCCTTAGTGGCATCAGTCAATTCATCGAATACATTATCATTACAACCAACCAGCAATAATGTAATTATTGCTGTAAATAAATAGGATTTTTTCATATATAATCTCATTGTTAATTGTTTAAATACTCATTATTCTAAATCAGGTATAACTGTATATTTTGATAAAATGAACTTTTATGTACTACGGGTAAACGTATCATTTTACTTTAAAGAGGTTATTATTATTTAGTGTAAACCATATATCATTAATTGCATGTTATTTCATTTTTCATTAAACAAGAGATTACTTCTACTTATTCTACAAATTTAATTTCTCATGCTCAATTTTGATGACACAATCCAATTTTTACACTAAAGGACTCCCAGTTAGTAAATGAGCACTCGACTGCAATTCTGCGTTCCACAATGGTCAAACCACATCCAATGTTTACCGTATTGATATTTATCATATTAAAATAGTCATTTGTATACACCCCTAAGATTACTGTAAGTATACACTTAGAATTGAATAAAAAGTTACTTCCGTATCCATAAACACAATTGGCATAAAAAACACTGCTCTTATTATTATATGGAATAGTTCCTTGAGTCCCTGTATAAACATTATTTGACTTTAATATACTGACATCCATACCAACATGCCCGAACTTCTCAAATTTTAATGCATAGATATTCTGTTTAGATTCTTCTTGTGCAGAAACAAATAGAGCAATCGTAAATTTCTCATTAACATAATCTATAGTACATTTAGACTACAATTGATTTTAAACAGTTTGTATTTCTAATTATTAGTCTATTGCCATTTTGGCAACCGTTAGTGAGATTATTTTAGAAAGAACTCTTGTTTTATATCCGTCAAAAACTTAGCGGATTTTTGACGAATCATAAATTGGTCACAAAGTTGAGAAAAGAGCGTTTCAATTCATTTTCTGGTCTTTCTGAATGGATATTGTTGTTTCTGACAAATGCACATATGTTAAATACATCGTGGTTTGTGCTGTTTCAGAATTGACTTCACATTAGACAATATGAGTTTATCAACTACTTCTCCCTTTTCATACATGCTTGGATCAATTTTGTATTTTTATCTATCTATCACAATTCATATTGTACAAAGAAACAGTTTATCTAATTCAATTTGACGCCTGATCTCTTGATTAAAGTCAAGAAATCGAGAAACTTCACAAGAGGTTATCCTGAAAAACCGGAGCGATCTTTTACTGATCACTATTTCATCATTCCAGCCAGTTCTTACACCGTGTTTTTAATACCAACCAGAGCCCCGTTTTCATCCAATAGGTGCATTTAAGTGGCACTTAACACGTAATAATCCCTTGCAGCTTGACTTATATATACCACCGGGGGCATAACGGTCGGTCTAAGGAAAGGCATTTGCCTTGAAGGCGGGTTCCCACGCTTCGCGTGTATGATCCAGGCTAACACTTACTATGTCGAGTTGCGCACAGCATACCAGGTGCGGAGTGTCGCTAGCAGTTGCCAGCAGTGGTCGCATTCCGAATCGTAAAACAACAACAGACGGTAATGCTTATCGCACCTATCCATGTTGATGATTTCTTTGCTGTCATCGTTATGAACCATTATATTGCGAACCTTTACCCCCGACACATTTTTTTTTAGACCTTCGAGTCGCTTGGTTATAGCCAGTCTTTTTGCTGATAAGACATCTTGAGCTATTGAGGTGATTCATCAGCATCACCATGCCCGATGTTATATTATAAGTTTCGTAACCATTGTAGAAATAATTCACCATCCACTCGAGGATGCCCGGCAGATGCCAGCCTGATGGACAGTTTTCCTGCTTCAGTAAACAGCGAGTCGCGCAGCGCTTCGGTAGTGAAGCGCATGCCATACATGCCCATGAAGCCATTCATCAATTCATTCACCCTCCAACATCAGGCTATCACCTCGCAGAGAAAGCGGATTTGCATCAACCATTATATTTTTTTATTGATATACAGCTGCAGTTCCGATGGGTAGGGTGTATCGGTTTTTTTGGCACGATTGTCGAAGCGGATCAGGAACTCACCCGGCAACAAAGAGTCGGGTATAGAAAACTGCGTTTCGCTAGCATTTTTTTTTCTTCTGGCACAACCGAGAGTGTCAAAGCAAATCGCACCCCATCGAACGGAGTGAGTGTAATTTTGGAGTCATAAACACCCTGCAGTTTAACTGTAAGGTTACGCAGTGTGGCATAACACGACATGTGCATCAGCATCAGCAAAGTTGCCAACACTACCCATTGAATTTTCTTCATTTTTCCGGGTCTTTGATTGCTCTCTGTTCTTCCATTTAGCCTGTATTTTTTGTTATTAGTCTGTTTTCTATGACAAACCTTCCGTTTTGGTCATCAATCTATCTACTTTAATCATAAACTTATACTCTATGATCTCAATATTATTTTATATGATTATAATAACCCGTAGTGCATTTGTAAAATAGCAATAAAAAAAGTTGTTCATTTAGGATAAAATCCGTATATTTAGGTGATTAGAAATCAACTAAATACAATGAACAACTTCATAACAAAGTACGATAAAATTCTCGAAATATTAGAGCAATTTGAGACGAAAAGTAACGTTTTGAATCAAATACATTGTCCACGTTTATGCAATATTGAATTAATTGCTTTATATATAACGGCTGAATCACTAAGTATTGGCGCTGAATATCAAATATTTAGAATTATGCCGACTTCACTGGGTTCAAGAATTGAGCGTAGTGTATATAATCGTCGAAGACGAAGATTCTTTTTTATAAAATAGTGAATACCAAAGCGTTAGCAGAAAAGATGACTAGTTCTGAAAACTATTTTATAGTTGACAGTATGCCTTTGGGAATTTGCAAACTAAGTCGTTCTTCGACAACAACCATTTGTAGGGAAGACCTTTCTACAAGTCCTTCCAAAGGTTATTGTGCCAGTGAAAAGTTGCATTTTTATGGATACAAATTACATGCAGTATGTAGCTCTACTAGCATATTTACCAACTATGAGCTGACTCAGGCAACTGTACATGATATCCATTATTTGATGAACATAAAAAATAACTTTTCTTCTTGTGTTTTATTTCGAGATAAAGGATATTTAAGTGCTGGATATCAAATCAATTTATTTACTTCAAACTAAATCAGGTTAGAAGTTCCAATGAGAGTGAATCAGCATGAGTATCAAAAACAGCCTTATCTGCTGAGAAAAACAAGATAACGTATTGAGACGCTCGTTTCTCAACTTTGTGACCAGTTTTTAATTTGTCGAAACAACGCTAAGCCTTTTGACGTATATAAAAAAAGAATTCTTTTTACAATAACCTCACTAACGTTTATTCAAATGACAAATAAATTATTAAACAGGAATGTCAATATATAAAATCACTTGTATTTTAAATGCACTACGGGTTAAATTATTAATCTTGACTAATCAATATCTCTTTTGTAGACATTTTATAGTATTTTAAAATATAATTCAGAAAACTTTAAAGGAGCAGTATAATAAAACAATATTTTCTTTTATTATAGCAATATATTATGTAATTTTGAAAACGAGATAATTGCAGGAAAAAGTGAAGTCAAAGGCAGTCAAAATGAAGCCAAAAAAGTCAGGGGCTAAATCGTAACAGCCAATTTTTAAGCAAGTTCAACGTGTTGATATATAGGTATAAAAGCTATTGGGTTCATTTCTCGTAGCTTCCGCTAAAAGTGAAAAAGAGACCTAAACGGGTCTCTTTTTTTTTGCCCAAAAGTCAAGCTATTGTCTCAGGGTTTTTTCATCAATGTGGTACTTTGTAAATGTTTGATACCCCGAAATCAAATAATTGAGTCCATCTATCTTCCAAATTACTCTTACCAGCTCCCTTTTTTCATACCACAAACAAGGTATATAAATGCCTAACTAATGGTATTTCAAATTATATCCTGAATGCTGAACTTTGTATCAGAATTTTAATCTCAACAAAGTCATGGCAAAAATAGCAAACAAACTCACCGATTTAATTGGCAATACGCCACTTTTAGAGTTAAACAGATTTCAGAAAAAGCACAAGCTTAATGCACACTTAATTGCTAAGTTGGAATACTTCAATCCGGGCCGTAGTGTAAAAGACAGAATTGGTTTAGGACTGATAGTGGATGCAGAAAAGCAAGGCATTTTGAAGTCGAACAGCGTAATAATTGAACCTACCAGTGGAAATACGGGTATTGCACTAGCATTGGTGGCTGCTACAAGGGGTTATCGGTTAATCCTGACAATGCCCGAAACCATGAGTGTGGAGCGTAGAAGTTTGTTGCGTGCATTAGGTGCTGAGATCGTGTTGACTCCTGGTTTTGAAGGCATGCGTGGTGCTATACGCAAAGCGGAGGAATTGCAATTAGCACTTCCTAATTCATTCATTCCACAGCAGTTTCAGAATAAAGCTAATCCGGAGGTACATCGCCAAACCACTGCACTGGAAGTGTGGAGCGATACGGATGGTAAAGTGGATATTTTTATAGCAGGCGTTGGAACCGGTGGTACGGTAACGGGTACTGGTGAAGCCTTAAAAAAATGGAATCCTGCCATAAAAGTAATTGCTGTTGAGCCCGAGGATTCTCCAGTACTTTCGGGAGGAAAAGCCGGTCCACATAAAATACAGGGGATCGGTGCCGGTTTTGTTCCGGGTGTTTTTAATCCCAATGCGGTAGACGAAATTTATAAAGTGAAAAATGAAGATGCCTTTGCTACAAGTCGTGAATTGGCAAAAATTGAAGGTTTATTGGTCGGTATCTCATCGGGAGCAGCAGTGTATGCGGCAGCACAAATTGCGAAACGTCCCGAGAATAAAGGAAAAAACATTGTGGTAATATTACCTGATACCGGTGAAAGATATCTTTCTACAACACTTTTTGGAGAATAGATAGCCCCCTAAATCCCCCAAGGGGGACTTAAAGACATATTCTGTGAAAATAAATCAAATATAATATCGCTTTCTTTAATTCTCCACCAGATTAGTGAAGATATAGAGGGTTTTAAACAACAACGACATGAGTAAAATTAAAGTAAACGGAAACGAACAAGAAATTAGCAATCCGGTTTCATTGACAGAACTGATTGCCTTAAACAATGTAGCACAGCCAAGCATGGTATCCATCCAGTTGAATGGAGAATTTGTGGTACGCGATGATTATGATTCAACATTGGTAAATGAAGGTGATGAAGTGGACTTTCTGTATTTTATGGGAGGAGGATCTAACAGTTATCAGTTGACAGTTATTAGCTAACAACGAACCAATTTCTAATTCAACAATTCGACAAAAAGACCATGGATTTTACAGAAGAACAAATACAACGATATAGTCGACACATACTACTGCAAGATGTAGGTGTAGAGGGACAAGAAAAAATAAATAATGGCAAGGTGCTGATTGTGGGTGCGGGTGGACTTGGTGCACCTATTGCACTTTATCTGGCAGCTGCTGGAGTCGGTACCATTGGTATTATTGATGGTGATGTAGTGGATTTAAGTAACCTGCAACGACAAGTTATTCACTTCACGCCGGATGTAAATAAACCGAAAGTGATCTCGGCAAAAGAGAAAATAAATCTGATCAACCCTGATGTAAAGGTTATTACTTATCAGAAATTACTGACTGCAGAAAATGCATTGGAAATTATAAAAGACTATGACTTTGTGGTGGATGGCACGGATAATTTTCCGGTGAAATTCCTTATAAACGATGCTTGCGTGATTGCCAAAAAGCCATTCTCGCACGGTGGTATTCTTCGTTTCGACGGACAAACACTGACCTATGTGCCGGGTTCGGCTTGTTACCGATGCTTGTTTCACTCACCACCACCACCTAATGCTGTTCCAACCTGTTCGCAAGCAGGTGTTTTGGGAGCTATAGCCGGAATGTTGGGTACTATACAGGCTGCTGAGGTATTGAAATATCTGACCGGTGTGGGCGATTTACTTACCAACCGACTCCTCACGTTTAATGCCAAAACGATGGAATTTCGCACTATAAAAGCCAAGCCAACAGCTAGTTGTCCGGTTTGCGGAACGCATCCAACGGTTACAGGTTTGATTGATTACGAGCAAGCAGTTTGTGATATTGAGAGTCATAGAAAACAAAAACATTAAAGTCAACAGTCTAAGGTCAAAGGATAAAAGTAGACAATAGAATGATTTTAGACAAAAATATAAATCAGTTGAAAGTAAGTCCTATGACTTTAGACTTTTGACATAAGACATAAAAGAGATGGCAACAACAGAAATTAAACTTGATCCTAGTACTAAAAAATTATCGTTGATTGGTTTCAGTGGTGATTTTGATAAGTTGGTAGCGGTTTTTACTTTAGCCACCGGCGCTGCCGCTGTGGGGTATGAAGTGAATGTGTTTTTTACCTTCTGGGGACTGGATGCTATCAAAATAAAACAAGGTCGCAGTCCGGTTGGTAAAGGTTTTTTACCCAAAGTGTTTGGTCTTTTCATGGGTGGACTGAAAAGTGCACCGGTAAGCCGACTGAACTTTGGGGGCATTAGTCCGAAGATATTCCGCCACTTGATGCGTAAAAACAATGTGGCTACACTCGAAGAACTTGTAGAGGCAGCTAAAGTATTGGGCATTAATTTTTATGCCTGCGAAATGGCGATGCACATTCTTGGTATTCAGAAATCAGATTTGATTCCCGAAGTAAAAGATGTACTCGGTGTGGCTACGTTTCTGAAGATTGCAGACGGAGGACAGACTTTATTTATTTAATTCATAATTTCTAATTCACAATTCATAATTAAGATGGCTAACTATAAACTGGATATAACGAAAGAGCATTGTCCGATGACTTTTGTGAAGACAAAGATTGAACTTTCGAAACTGAAATCGGGCGATACGCTTGAAGTACTGCTTACCGAAGGAGAACCACTTGAAAATGTACCCCGCAGTTCAACAGAGCAGGGATTCAAAGTGCTTTCGATAACCGAAACGGAAGTAAAAGGAATTCATAAAATTGTAATTGAGAAATGATACGCGTACCTCAACATATCATCAACGCTATTTTTGAACAGGCGTATAACGAACTGCCGAATGAAACCTGCGGACTGTTGGCCGGTAATCAAACCGAGGTGGTAAAGCATTTTCCGATGACGAATATTGACCACAGTCCCGAACATTTTTCGTTCGATCCGGCCGAGCAATTTAAAGTTCTGCGTGAAGCGCGTGCCGAAGGCTTGCAAATCATAGCTAACTTTCATAGTCATCCCGAAACACCTTCGCGTCCTTCGGAAGAAGATATTCGCTTGGCTTACGACCCAAACATTCTGTATTTTATCGCCTCATTGGCTGCCGAAATACCGGTTTTGAAAGCATTCAGAATACAAAACGGAAAAGTGACGGAAGAAGAAATCAGTAATCAGTAAACAGTTATCAGTAATTGGCAGTTTTCAGCAATTACACTGTTACACTATTTAATAATTACACAATTACACAATTACACCAATACACCCTTTAATCCTTACACTATCATGAATCTCGAAACATTAGAAGTACTACAACGAAACATTTCCTTGTTGACGGAGAATTCGGTTCCCGAATATGAATACATTCCGCAGCACGACACGGCATTGCCTTCGTTGGAAAAATTGAGCGAGGTGGTGGATTTGCTTCGTGCAGTGGTTTTTCCCGGTTATCATGGTCAGGCAATTGTGAACTCCACCAATCTTGAATACCATTTGGGCGTAAACATTGAACGATTATACGGACTCCTTTCGGAGCAAATATACAATGGTTTAAGCTTTAATAATGATGAAAATGCTCATGACAATAAAGCATCTGCTCAACAAATTGCATTGACATTTATAGATAAAATTCCGGAACTAAAACGCCTGCTTGCAACCGATATTAAAGCTACTTTTGATGGTGATCCTGCTGCAAAAAGTTATGGTGAAGTAATTTTCTGTTATCCATCCATTCGGGCGGTGTTCAATCACAGGGTAGCACATGAACTGCTTAAGTTAGGCGTTCCGGTTATTCCGCGTGTAATTTCTGAGTTGGCTCATTCCGAAACGGGTATCGATATCCATCCCGGAGCACAAATCGGCGAATATTTTAGCATTGATCATGGTACCGGCGTAGTAATCGGAGAAACGACAGTGATTGGTAGCAGAGTACGCATTTATCAGGGCGTTACGCTGGGAGCTAAACGATTCACCTACGACGAAGACGGTAATCCTCTAAACATCCCCCGTCATCCTATTCTCGAAGACAATGTGGTGGTATATGCTAACGCTAATATTCTTGGTCGCATAACCATCGGTAAGGATTCTACTATTGGTGGTAATGTTTGGCTTACTACCGACGTTCCTGCAGGTTCACGGATACTACAACAAAAGGCAATTGTAAGTTCGTTCTACGACGGAGCAGGAATTTGAAGCTCCCTAATTCCTCGAAGGGGACTCTAAGGCTTATTCTCTTTTTAAATAAATTTTGAAAATATACAATAACAACACTTTCTATTCCCCCTTTTGGGGGTTAGGGGGCTAATTTTATTAATTATGGCAAAGAATGATTTACAACGCAGTATCACTACTGCTACCGCCAGACAGCTGGCCACTACTACCAAGACGGCACCCCAAATGGGTTCAATCACCCCACGTTTATTGCTTAAATTATTGCCATGGGTGCAAGTAGGTTCCGGAACATACCGTGTAAACAGAACCAAAGTAGAATTGAAAAGTTCCGAACGCATCGAAGTTGAATTCCTAGATGGAGTTCCGGGTTTTAGCGTGGAATCTTTTCGTCGCATTCCGCTATTCTCGCATATCGACGAAGATATTGTAAATCGCTTGGCTAAGAAATTCCAGGTGGAGCAGGTAGAGTTGGGTGGGTCTTTGATTAAAGAAGGCAAAGATCCTCAAAAGTTCTTTATTGTGGCGAAGGGTCAGGCTGAAATCTTGGGAAAAGGAACACATGGCGAAACATTGCGTATCGCTCTTTTGTCAGAAGGTGAGTATTTCGGTGAGGCAGATATCATTTCAGACAAACCATCATCGGTTACGGTTCGAACCATTACCGAAGGTGTTTTCTTTACGCTGAATCGTGCTGAATTAGAAAGTATTATCAAAGAAGTGCCTAACTTCCGCGAGCAGTTCCAAAAGGCCGTAGACGAACACTTGCGTTTGAAAGCAACTGTGAATACTCACGGCGAAAAACATATTGACCTGGTTTCCGGTCACGAAGAAGATAATATCATTCCTGAAACGTATATTGATTACGAAGAAAATCCACGCGAATATTCATTGAATACATTGCAAACGGTGGTTCGTGTTCACACCCGTGTATCGGATTT